>Ga0315298_1006435_pt1 | contig 16048 bp, 12 predicted proteins | sample WHS_1_MG_FD_203077 | JGI IMG/M metagenome (GOLD analysis project Ga0315298, IMG submission 203077) | Extremophilic microbial mat communities from Washburn Hot Springs, YNP, Wyoming, USA - WHS_1_MG | ecosystem: Environmental > Aquatic > Thermal springs > Hot (42-90C) | place: USA: Wyoming... | reverse complement strand
TGAGCTCGATCCACTGGAGCGCATCCTGCTTCAGGCCCGCGCGCTTGAGCGCCGCCGGGACCGCTTCCTTCGGGCCGATGCCCATGATCTCTGGCGGCACGCCTTTGACCGCGAACGTCACGTAACGGGCGAGCGGCGTCAGGTTGTATCGCTTGAGCATCGTCTCGGAGACCAGCAGTACCGCGGCGGCGCCGTCGGAGGTCTGCGAGCTGTTGCCCGCCGTGACACTGCCCTTGGCGTCGAACACCGGCCGCAGCTTCGCGAGCGCCTCGATCGAACTGTCGGCCCGCGGTCCCTCGTCATCGGCGAGGCGCTTGACCTCGTGACGCACCTCGCCATGGGCGAGGTCCGCATGCCGATAGGTCACCTCGAGCGGGGAGATCTCGGCGCTGAAGCCGCCGGCAGCACGCGCCGCCAGCGCGCGCCGGTGCGATTCGAGGGAAAACGCATCCTGGTCCTCGCGCGAGACTTTCCACTGACGCGCGACCTTCTCGGCCGTGATCCCCATGCCGTAGGCGATCGCATAGTTCTCCTCGTGCGCGAACACCTGCGGATTGATCGCCACCTTGTTGCCCATCATGGGCACCATCGACATCGATTCCGCGCCGCCGGCGATCACCACGTCGGCCTCGCCGAGACGAATCCGATCGGCGGCGATCTGCACGGCATTCAGACCCGAGGAGCAGTAGCGGTTCACCGTCACGCCCGGCACCGTGTCGGGCAGACCGGCGAGCAGCGCCGCGACCCGCGCCATGTTCAGGCCCTGTTCGGCCTCGGGAAACGCGCAGCCGACCACCACGTCCTCGATGCTGCCCGGCTCCAGCGCCGGCGCCTGCGCCAGGACGCTGCGCAGTGCATGGACCAGCAGATCATCGGGGCGCACCTGGCGCAGCATGCCGCGCGGGGCCTTGCCCACCGGGGTGCGCGTGGCGGCAACGATGTAAGCCTCTTGAATCGGTCTCGTCATGACAGAACTCTCCCGTACCGCCTCAATTGCGCAGCGGCTTGCCGGTCTTCAGCGTGTGCACGATGCGCTCCTGGGTCTTGGCATTGCCGAGCAGCGCGAGGAAGTGGCGCCGCTCGAGCGCGAGGATCCAGTCCTCATCGACCTCGGTGCCCGCCTCCACGTCCCCGCCGGTCATCACCTCGGCGATGCGCGAACCGATCTCGAAGTCGTACGGGCTGATGAAGTGCCCCTCGAGAAGATTGACCAGCTGCGCTTTGATCGAGGCCGCACCGGTGCGGCCGGCCACCGGGAAGCGCGCTGCGGCGAGCGGTGGCCGGTAGCCCGCCTCGGCCAGGGCGAGCGCCTGCTGTTTGGCGACGTACAGCAGCTCATCGGCGTTGAACACCACCGGGTCGCTGTCGCGCAGGAAACCGAGCCGACGCGCCTCGAGGCCGCTGCCGGCGACCTTGGCGGTGGCGATCGCCATGTAGTAGTCCTTCAGCGCCGCGAACAGATCGCCACGGCTCTCGTGCGCCGCGCGGCGCGCGAACTCCTTGCAGCCCCCGCCCCCGGGCAGCAGCCCGACGCCGGCCTCGACCAGACCCACGTAGGACTCCAGTGCCGCGACCACCCGGTCGCAGTGCAGCATGAACTCGCAGCCGCCGCCGAACACGTAGCCCTGCGTCGCCGCGACGGTCGGGATGAGGCTATAGCGCAGACGCATGGAGGTGCTCTGGAAGCGCGCGATTACCGCCTCGAGCGTCTTCCAGTCCCCGGCGGCGAGCGCCGGGCGCAGCGCCTCGAGATTCGCGCCGACGGAAAACGGCGGTTCGCTCTGCCAGAACACCAGCGCCCGGTAGCGCGTCTCGGCCAGATCGATCGCCTGGTTCAGCCCCTCGAGCGCCTCCGGAGAGATCGAGTGGGCCTTGGTCTTCAGGGAGGCCACCAGCACGCCGTCGCCGCTGGTGAATGCCCGCACGGCCACGTTCTCGTAGACCGTTTCACCGAGCTCGCGCCGCTCCCCGATGAGCGCCACGGGCCACAGCTGACGCCGGTACACCGGCAGCTGCGAGCGGCCCACCAGGCGCTGACTGGCAGCATCGTAGGATCCCTGCGGCGCATGCACGCCCGTACGGTCCGCCTCCGTCACCCACGCCGGCAGCGGTGCCGAGGCGAGCGTCTCGCCGGCGCGGATATCGGCCTCGATCCATCCCGCAACGCGTGCCCAGCCGGCCGCCTGCCACAACTCGAACGGTCCGCGCTGCCAGCCGAAACCCCAGCGCATGGCCAGATCGACGTCGCGGGCCGAATGGGCGATCTGCCCGAGATGACAGGCGATGTAGTGAAACGTGTCGCGCCAGCACCCCCAGAGAAACTTCGCCTGCGGGTGATCGCTCGAGCGCAGCGCTTCGAGGCGCGCGCCCACGTCTTCGATTTTGAGCATCTCGGTGACGGCCGCATCGGCCTTCTCCCCGGCCGGCACATGCGTGCCGCTCGCCGGGTCGAGCACCAACAGATCCTGTCCCTTCTTGCGGTAGATGCCGCCCTTGGTCTTGGCCCCGAGCGCACCGGCGGCGATCAGCTGCTCGAGCCACGGCGGAGAGACGAACAGCCCGTGCCACGGATCCTCGGGCAGGCCCTCGCGCATGGTGCGCACCACGTGGGCAAAGGTGTCCAGGCCCACCACGTCGGCGGTGCGGAACGTCGCGGACTTCGGCCGCCCGAGGCGCGGTCCGGTCAAATCGTCGACGACGTCGAAGCGCAGGTGATATTTCGCCGCATTGGCGAGCGTGGCGAGCAGCGAAAAGACGCCGACGCGGTTGGCCACGAAGTTCGGTGTGTCCTTGGCGCGGATCACCCCCTTGCCGAGGGTGGTGACCAGGAACGTCTCGAGATGATCGAGCATCCCCGCGTCGGAGGCGCGGCACGGGATCAGTTCGGCGAGGTGCATGTAGCGCGGCGGGTTGAAGAAATGCACCCCGCAGAAGCGCGAGCGCAGCGCCGCCGGACACGCCTCGGCGAGCGCCTCAATCGACAGTCCCGAGGTGTTGGTGGCAAAGATCGTCCGCGCCCCGAGCACCGGCGCCACCTTGTGGTACAGGTCGCGCTTCCACTCGAGTCGCTCGGCGATCGCCTCGATGACCAGGTCGCACTCGGCGAGCCGGCCGAGATCCTCGGCATAGTTGGCCGGCTGGATGAACTCGGCGATGCCGGGCTCGGCGAGCGGCGCCGGCTGCTGCTTGCGCAGCGCGGCAATGGCCTTCGCGGCGATGCCGCTGCCCCCCTCGGGATCGGGCAGATCGAACAATAGTGTCGGCACCTGCGCGTTGAGCAGGTGCGCGGCGATCTGCGCGCCCATCACGCCCGCGCCGAGCACGGCCACCTTGCGGATCATGAAATTCGTTTCAGACATGACTTCCTCTGCTGCTGCGGTCCGCGCCGCGGACCGTTCATGGCGCGGCGCACGGCGCCGGGCCGCTCACTGTCTCTGCGGTCCACTCAGCCCGACGGACCCTCGCCGCGGGGCGTCGTCATGCCGCCCAGCACGAACGGCACTACGTGCTTGACGATCAAATCCGGATCGCGCGCCGATACGGCCGAACGGCCGAAGAGCTTCAAGATGTCGTTGCCCGCGAACGCGTGAAACATCACGCTGAAGCCCAAGTGCAATCGCCAGGCGACTTCCTCGGCCGAGAGATCCGGCAGCGCGCGCCCCAACGCTTCGGTGTAGCGAGAAACCAGATGGCCCCACTCGCGCGAGAGCGTCTCGCGCAGCGCGCGGTGATTCTCCACGAGCACACGCGAGAATAGACGCACGAACAGCGCGCCACCGCGCGAGGGATCCTTCGAGAGCGCCAGCGCCGGACGCACGTAGCACATCACCACCGCCTCGGCATCGAAGCGGTCGGTGCCGGCCGATGCGCGCGCCTCGAGCGCCTCCAGCTCGCGCAGGCAATCGCGCGCCCAGGGCTCGAAGCGGCGGGCGAACACCGCCTCGAACAGCGCATCCTTGGAGCGGAAGTGATAGTTGACCGCGGCGAGATTGACCCCGGCCTGCTGCGTGATCAACCGCAGCGAGGTGGCCTCCAGACCCAGCTCGACGAACAACCGCTCGGCCGCCTCGAGAATCCGCAGGGCGGTCTCGGAGTACTTCGGTTCGGCAGGTCCGCGGTCCGCGGACAGGGAAGAGGATTTCACCAGGCAGCGCCTCAAACAACTGTTTTAAACGTACATTTATTTTAATTCGCGGTCAAGCCGTCGCCCGGCGGCCGGATCAGTCCCAGCGGCCGCGCGCGGCGGCCTCGAGCAGTCGTGGCGCCGGCGCCCAGCGCGTGCCATGGCTGGGCGCGAGCCGCTCCATCGTCGCAATCACCCTCTCGAGTCCGTCCTGCAGGCCCCAATACATCGGACCGCCCTTGTACGCCGGAAAACCGTAGCCGTGGATGTAGACCACGTCGATGTCGCCCGAGCGACTTGCGATGCCCTCGGCGAGGATCTTCGCTCCCTCGTTGACGAGCGGATGCAGCAGCCGCGCCAGGATCTCCTCATCGGCGATCGCGCGCCGCTCGATGCCGAGCTCGCGCGAGACCGACTCGATCAGCGCGAGCGCCTCGGGGTTGTGACGGCGCTTGCCCCCCTCGTAGCGGTAGAAGCCCGCGCCGCTCTTGCGCCCCAGACGGCCCTCCTCGGCCATGCGCTGCAGGATCGGCGACCAACGCTCATCGGCCGGTAGCGTGCGGTTGCGGCGGATCGCCCAGCCGACGTCGTTGCCGGCCAGATCGCGCATCGCCAGCGGCCCCATGGCGAACCCGAACCCCTCGATCACCCCGTCGACCTGCTCGGGGGTTGCGCCTTCCTCGAGCAGCCGCTCAGCCTCCACCCCGTAGTAGAGCAGCATCCGATTGCCGATGAATCCATCGCAGTTGCCGGCCATCACCGGGATCTTGCCCAGGCGCTTGGCGAGCGCCATGACGGTGGCGAGCGTCTGGGGGGAACTCGCTGCGCCGCGCACGTTCTCCATCAGCTTCATCACGTGCGCGGGGCTGAAGAAATGCGTACCGACCACCTGCTGCGGTCGACCGGTCACCTGCGCGAGCCGATCGATGTCGAGCGTCGAGGTGTTGGTGGCGAGAATCGCATGGGGCGGCAGATGCCGATCGAGCTGCTCGAACACGGCGCGCTTGAGCGCCGGATCCTCAAAGACCGCCTCGATGGCGATGTCGGCCGTCCCGAGCGACTCGTAGCGGGTAGTGCCGGCAATGCGCTGCAGCGCCGCATCGGCTTGCGCGCGGCTGAGCCGACCCCGCTCGACGGTCTGTGCGTACACGGCGCGGATGCGCTCCATCGCCGCCTCGAGCGCCGCCTCCGAGACATCGAGCAGCGTCACGGGGATGTCGGCGTTGGCGAACAGAACCGCAATCCCCGCCCCCATCGTGCCGCCGCCGACCACTGCGGCGCGCCGGATCTGGAGCGGCTCGACCTCCGCCCCCACCCCCTCGATCTTACGGGCGGCGCGCTCGGCATCGAACACGTGCATCAGTGCCTTGCGTTGCGGACTCTCGCGGCACTCCAGGTAGTACTGACGCTCGAGCGCGAACGCCTCGGCGCGCCCGCGGGTACAGGCCGCCTCGATCGCATCGGCGATGCGCCAGGGGGCGAGCTGGCCCTTGAATTTGCGCTCATGCGCCGCACGCCAGGCGCTGAACAGCTGCGGATCGACGCCGGTGATCTTCTCCTCGCGCTCACTGGCGAGCGGCCCGGGGCCTTCGTCGGCGAGGCGGCGCGCCCAGGCCAGGGCCTCGGGCAACAGAGCATCGGCCAGCGCATCGATCACCCCGAACGAGCGGGCACGCGCCGCCGGGAGCGCCTCGCCCGTGGAGATCGCCTCGAGCGCCGCCTGCGGCCCGGCGAGTCGCGTGAAGCGCTGCGTGCCGCCGGCACCGGGAATCAGACCGAGTTTCACCTCCGGCAGGCCCACGCGCGCGCCGCTCGCGGCGATGCGTGCATGACAGGCGAGCGCCAGCTCGAAACCGCCGCCGAGCGCCACGCCTTCGATGGCCGCCACGACCGGCTTGCCGAGCGATTCGATCCGAGCGATCACCTCGAGCAGGATCGGCGGCTCGAAGGCTGCGCCGGAGGCGATCTCGCGGATGTCCGCGCCGGCTGGGAACGAGCCGTTCGCGCCGATGATGACCACGGCCCTGACCGCAGCGTCGGCTACGGCGCGGTTCATGCCCTCCATCAGTCCACGGCGCACCCCGAGACTGAGCGCATTGACCGGAGGGTTGTCGATTTCAAGGACGGCGACGTCGCCATCGCAGCGGTAATGGGTCGGCACGGCATTTCCCAACAGAGCAATCGCGCGATGGTAGCGCGGCGCGTGCGCCTTATCGAGCCACCAGCGACCCGCGCCGCCTTCAGCTGGCGATGATCTGGCGCGCCCTGAGGGCCTCGAGCACGTGCCGCGCTTCCTCTTCCGGTCCGATTGGGCTCGGCGTCAGCACGATCTCCGGGCTCTGCGGCGCCTCGTAGGGCGAATCGATGCCGGTGAAGTTCTTGATCTTGCCCTCGAGCGCTCGCGCATAGAGGCCCTTCGGATCGCGCCGCTGGCACTCCTCGAGCGGCGTGTCGACGAAGATCTCGATGAACTCCTCGGCCTCGAGCAGCTCGCGCACCATGCGCCGCTCGGCGCGGAACGGCGAGATGAACGAACACAGCACCACCGCCCCGGCGTCGACGAACAGCTTGGCCACCTCGCCCACGCGGCGGATGTTCTCGACGCGGTCCGCGTCGGTGAACCCGAGGTCGCGGTTCAGGCCGTGACGGACGTTGTCGCCGTCGAGCATGTAGGTGTGCACCCCGAGGGCGTGCAGCTCGCGCTCGACGATGTTGGCGATCGTACTCTTGCCGGAGCCGGAGAGGCCCGTGAACCACAGCACCGCCGGTCGATGGCCGTTGAGTCGCGTGCGGGCGGCCTTGTCGACCAGCAGCGCCTGGCGATGAATGTTGGTCGCGCGGCGCAGCCCGAAGCTGATCATGCCGGCGCCGGCGGTGGCATTGGTGAAGCGGTCGATCAGGACGAATGCGCCCGTGGCGCGGTTGTCCGCGTATGGGTCGAGCGCCACCGGCGTGGCCGTGGCGAGGTTGCAGAAGCCGATCTCGTTCAGCGTCAGCGTCTTGGCCGCCATGTGCTCGAGCGTATTGACGTCGGTCTTGTGCTTGAGGCTCGTGACGCGCGCCGGCACGTACTGCGTGCCGATGCGCATCAGATACGAGCGGCCCGGCAGCATCGGCTCCTCGATCATCCACAGCACTTCGGCGGCGAACTGATCGACCACTTCCGGGCGCGCATCGGCATGGGCCAGCACATCGCCGCGCGCGACGTCGATCTCATCGGCGAGCGTCAGCGTGACCGCATCACCGGCGCGCGCTTCGGGCAGATCTCCATCCGCCGTGACGATGCGCTGGATGGTGCTCTCGCGGCCCGAGGCGGCCACGACCACCCGCTCGCCGGGGCGGACGACGCCCGAGGCTACAGTGCCGGAGAAGCCGCGAAAATCGAGATTCGGACGGTTGACCCACTGCACCGGGAAGCGCAGCGGCTTCTCCTCGAGCCCTTCGCTGACGTCGATCGACTCCAGATGCTCGATGAGCGTCGGGCCGTCGTACCAGGGAGTGTGCTCGGAGCGGCGGATCACGTTGTCGCCGAAGCGCGCCGAGAGCGGAATGCTGGTGACGGAGGCGAACTTCAGCGGCGCAGCGAAGCCGAGGTAATCGGCCACGATGCGGTGGAAGCGCTCTCCGGAGAACTCCACCAGGTCGATCTTGTTGACCGCGAGCACGACGTGCTTGATGCCGAGCAGCGAACAGATGTAGCTGTGCCGGCGCGTCTGGGTGAGCACGCCCTTGCGTGCATCGATCAGGATCACCGCCGCCTGGCTGTTCGAGGCGCCGGTGGCCATGTTGCGCGTGTACTGCTCGTGCCCCGGGGTGTCCGCGACGATGAACGCGCGCCGCGGCGTGGAGAAGAACCGGTAGGCCACATCGATGGTGATGCCCTGCTCGCGCTCGGCCTGCAGGCCGTCGACGAGCAGCGCAAGGTCCAGATCCTCCCCCGTGGTGCCGTGCTTGGCGCTGTCGCGCTCGAGCGCGGCCAGCTGGTCCTCGAGCACGAGCTGGGTGTCGTACAACAGCCGCCCGATCAGGGTCGATTTGCCATCGTCCACCGAGCCGCAGGTGAGAAAGCGCAACAGCCCCTTGCGGGTGGGCGCGCCGTCAGAAGTAGCCGTCACGTTTCTTCTTCTCCATCGATGCCGCCTCGTCGCTGTCGATCAGCCGCCCCGAGCGCTCCGAGGTGCGCGAGGCGAGCATCTCGGCGATGATCTCATCGAGCGTCGCCGCACTGCTCTCGATCGCCGCCGAGAGCGGATAACATCCCAGGGAGCGGAAGCGCACCATGCGCACCTGCTCACGTTCCCCGGGCTTCAGCGGCATGCGCTCGTCGTCGCGCATGATCAACTGCCCGTCGCGCTCGATGACCGGGCGCGGCGCGGCGAAATACAGGGGCACGACCGGAATCTGCTCGGCGCGCGTGTACTGCCAGATGTCGAGCTCGGTCCAGTTCGAGAGCGGGAAGACGCGGATGGTCTCGCCCTGGCTGATCCGGGTGTTGTACAGGTTCCACAGCTCCGGGCGCTGGTTGCGCGGATCCCAGACGTGGCCGGCGGAGCGGAACGAAAAGACGCGCTCCTTGGCGCGGCTTTTCTCCTCGTCGCGCCGCGCGCCGCCGAAGGCGGCGTCGAACTGCCACTGGTCGAGCGCCTGCTTCAGCGCCTCGGTCTTCATCACCTGCGTGTGCAGCTGCGAGCCGGAACTGATCGGATTGACGCCGCGGGCGAGCCCATCGGGATTGGTGTGCACCAGCAGCTTCACGCCGTAGCGCTCGGCGATCGCATCGCGATGCTCGATCATCGCGCGGAACTTCCAGCGCGTGTCGATGTGCAGCAGCGGGAACGGCGGCTTGGACGGGTGAAACGCCTTCATCGCCAGGTGCAGCATCACGCCGGAGTCCTTGCCGATGGAGTACAGCATCACCGGATTGCGGAACTCCGCGGCGACCTCGCGGATGATGCCGATCGACTCGGACTCGAGTTGACGCAGATGCGGCGTGAGCGCCGTGCGGGGTTGAGTGCTCATCGGGTCAGGCCGCCAGGGGCGCGAGCGGGAACGCCCCCGCCGCGACGAAATAGGTGTTACGGAAATCGGGTTTGCCGTAGCGCAGCGGCTGCCCGCCCGGGGCGAGCACCTGGCCGCCCGCGGCGCTGAGCACCGCGTGGCCGGCGGCCGTGTCCCACTCCATGGTCGGACCGAGGCGCGGATACAGATCGGCCTCTCCGCTCGCCACCAGACAGAACTTCAGCGAGGAGCCGACCGACACGCGCTCGTGCACCGGGTAGCCCTCGAGGTACTGCTCGGTCTCGGGGGTAGCGTGCGAGCGCGACACCACGGCCGTCAGACCGCTCGCCGGGACGGGGCGCACGTGCAGTGCCTGACGCGCTCCGGCGACACTGCCGTCGACCGGCTGCGCACAGCGAAACGCGCGCCCGGCCGGGACGTCGCCGGCGTAGAGCATCCCCGCCACCGGCGCATAGACCACGCCGATCACCGGAGTGCCGGCGCGCACCAGCGCGATGTTGACGGTGAAATCCCCACGCCGCGCGATGAACTCCTTGGTGCCATCGAGCGGGTCGACCAGAAAGAACACCGAGTCGACCGCCGGGATCCTCCCGGCCGCACAGGACTCCTCGGCGACCACCGGGATCTGTGGCGCGAGCTGCGCCAGGTGCGCGAGGATCACGGCCTCGGCGGCATGATCGGCTTCGGTCACGGGCGATCGGTCCGCCTTGTGCTCGACGGGACAGCCGCGCAGGTAGATCGCGTGGGCTTCTCGCCCCGCGGCCACCGCCACGGGCAGCAGCGCCTCGAGCAACTTCGAATCGTCAGTCGGTGGCACAGGATCGTTCCTGAGGAAATCCAGTGCCCAAGTCTACACAAAGAGGCGCCCCGGGTCCGGTCGCGGGGCGCCTCGCTGCTCAGACTTTGCGGCTATGTGAATAGGCTCTCACCCCGGCAGGGGGCTCAGCCCTTGCGCACCGCCTCGACCTGGATGTGCAGCCGCACCCACATCTGGAACCCGATCGCCTTGCCGTAGCCGATGCCGTAGTCGGCCCGGTTGAACTCGGCATACGCGTCCGCGCCGCACCGGTACTGATGGAAGAAGACGATTTCCTTGCACTCGAAATGCCGGATGTCGAGCGTCAGGGGCCGGGTCACCCCGTGCAGGGTGAATTTGCCGTACACACGCGTCGGTGCGCCATTCTTGAAGTCCGCCAGGCGCCCGACGTAGGTCGCGGTCGGATATTTCGCCACGTCGAGGATCTGCGCGCCGCGCGCGTCCTCGTTCAGCTGCGACTCCCCGAAGTCATCCGAGGCGGTCTGCACGGTCACGTGCACCGTGCCGGTGCGGGCCTTGCGATCGAGCACGATGGTGCAGCTGGACTTGCGGAACACCCCACGCCATACCGACAGTCCGCCGAAGTGATCGGTCGAGAAGCTCGGGTGCGTGTGCGTCGGGTCGCACACGTAGGTGACCGGCTTGGCGAACGCCGTGCCCGCAGAAAGCGCGGCGAGCGCCATCGGAATGATCAGCTTACTGAGACGCATCGAGATCCTCCAGAGTTGAACTGACGCGTCTGCCGGCGAAGACAGTGATCGGCCTGGCACGGCGCGGACCGCTAGCCTACCGGCAGCGGCCCGCGGCGCGCCAGACGTTACATGCGTTTAACCGGCCTGGATCGGCGAGGCGGCCAGCGCCACGCCGAGGGACTGGGCCACCGCCGGATGCGTGATGGCGCCGGCGTGCACGTTCAGGCCGGCCGCGAAACCCGCGTCCTGGCGCAGCGCCGCCTGCCAGCCCAGATCGGCGAGCTGGCGTACGTACGGCAGCGTCGCGTTGGTGAGCGCGAAGGTGGAGGTACGCGCCACCGCGCCCGGCATGTTGGCCACGCAATAGTGCACGACGCCATCGACGACGAAGGTCGGCTCGGCATGCGTGGTCGGCTTGCTGGTCTCGAAGCACCCGCCCTGGTCGATCGCGATGTCCACCAGCACCGAGCCCGGCTGCATGCTCGCGAGCATCGCGCGCGTGACCAGCTTCGGCGCCGCGGCGCCGGCGATCAGCACCGCGCCGATGACCAGATCGGCCTCCGTCACCAGCCGCTCGATGGTCGCAGCGGTCGAGTACGCCGTGCGCAGCGAGGAACCGAACAGATCCGACAGCTCGCGCAGCCGCTCGATCGAGCGGTCAACGACCGTGACGTCGGCATGCATGCCGACGGCCATCTGTGCCGCATGCGTGCCGGCGACACCGCCGCCGAGAATCACCACCTTCGCCGGCAGGACGCCCGGCACGCCGCCGAGCAGCACGCCGCGCCCACCGTTCGCCTTCTGCAGACAGTTCGCCCCGACCTGCACGGACATGCGGCCGGCGACCTCGCTCATCGGCGTCAGCAGCGGCAGCGTGCCGCGGCGCGTGACGGTCTCATAGGCAATCGCGGTGGCGCCGGACTTCATCAACGCGCGCGCCTGCTGCGGATCGGGCGCGAGGTGCAGGTAGGTGAACAGCACCTGATCGCGGCGCAGCATCGCGCACTCGCCCGCCTGCGGCTCCTTGACCTTCACGACCAGCTCGGCAGCGGCGAACACGTCCGCGGCGCTCGAGACGATCCTGGCACCGACGGCCTGGTACTCCGCGTCCGAAATGCCGATCCCGGCGCCGGCACCGGTCTCGATCAATACCTCGTGACCGGCGGCGGTGAGCTCGCGCACACCCGCCGGAACCAGACCGACCCGATATTCATGAACTTTAATTTCGCGCGGAACGCCGATACGCATTGAGAGATTCCCCCGGGGATTGGATGGACAGAGATTAAGGAGCGGCGCTGGCGGGAACTTGCGAAATGGCCGCGCCGGCCGGCAAGACCGGCAGATTCTGTTCTCCGAGGCTCTTTTTATGGCAGAATCTTTCTCATATGGAGCTCGACCGCTACGATCACGCCATCCTGCGCCGGCTGCAGCAGGATGCCCGCATCACCAATGCCCGCCTGGCGAGCGAGGTGAATCTCTCGGAGTCCGCCTGCCTGCGGCGCGTCAAGGCGCTCGAGGACTCCGGGCTGATCGAGGGCTACACGACGCTGGTCAACCAGCACCGGGCGGGCTATCCGGTGAACGTATTCGTCAACATCACGCTCGACCGGCAGAGCCAGTCTGGACTGGAAGCGTTCGAGGCGGCAGTACGCCGGATTCCGCAGGTGATGGAGTGCTACTTGATGACCGGCGAGCACGACTACCTGCTGCGACTGGTGGTGGCCGATCTGGATGATTTCGAACGCATCCACAGCCAACACCTGACACGATTGCCGAGCGTGGTGCGCGTGCAATCGAGCTTTGCGATGCGCACGGTGACGCGCTCTGCGGTGCTGCCGGTGCGCGCACCCACCCCTCGATGACACCGCGACGCGCCGCGAAGAGGCCCGGCGCATCGAGCGAGCACGGGCACGCATGAGCGTGTAAGGACCCTGCACTTTCGTTCACGCCGCCGCCACGCTCGGCCAGCAGCACAGGCGGTAGGCTCGCTCGCGGGTCGTCGGCTCGGCCATGCGCGCATGGACTGTCCTTCAGCCTGAAAAATCAACGGGCGGGACACGGCTTATAACATCCGTCGGACGCCCTGCTACGCGTCCTGACACGACGCTATCACCAACGTGATGTCAGGACGCTGCGAAAATGGCTCGAACCGACGGGGTCTCGAGCGTCGATGCTCGCGTCAACGTCACACCGGCCTCACGACCGAGGTCGGACTCGTGCGCGCAGCGCCGGGCTCGAGAGCACCTGCGGATTCACCACATTCATCGGTGCGCCCGCCGCGTGCGCGTTGATTTGATCGAAAATATCCGCGAACTGCAGATCCCACTCCTCGCGCGTGACGTAGCCGATGTGGGGCGTGCAGATGACGTTGTCGAGTTGAATGAGCGGGTCCGACGCGCGCACCGGCTCGTCATCGTAGACGTCCAGTGCCGCCAGAGCGGGCCGCCCGGCCCGCAGGGCCGTCAGCAATGCGCCGGTTTCGACCAGGCCCGCTCGGCTGGTGTTGACGAGTATCGCCGAGGGCTTCATTCGCGCCAGATCCTCGCCCGTGACGATGTGCCGCGTGGCTTCGACGAGCCGCATGTGCAGGGACACGACATCGCACGTCTCGAACAACTGTGCCTTGCTCTGTGCGACGGCCCAGCCGTCGGCCCGTGCCAGTTCGCGAGAAGCCTCGCGCGCCCAGACCAGCACCTCCATCCCGAAGGCGCGCGCATAAGCCGCCACGGCTTTCCCGATGCGTCCGTAGCCGTAGATACCGAGGACCTTGCCGCGCAGGGTCGTCCCCACACCCGATTGCCACCGGCCACGCTTCAGTGACGCCATTTGTTGCGGGATCTGCCGCGCCGCCGCAATGATCAGGCCAAAAGTCAGTTCGGCCGTGGCGTAAGATGGCGTGCCGGGATGAAGATCGGAGGAGACGACGATGCCGAGGCGCGTGCACGCCTCGACGTCGATGTGCGGAAACACGCTGCGCTGACTGATCAGCTCCAGCCGAGGCAGGCGTTCGAGAAGACTTGCCCGGATCTTCGTGCGTTCGCGGATGAGGACTAGCGCCTCGGTGTCGGCGAGCCGCGCTCCGAGCGCATCGTCATCCTCGAGGTGATCGTTCCAGATACGCACCTCGTGCCCCGCCAGACGCGTGAAGCATGGCAGGGTTCTCAGCGTATCGAAGTAGTCATCCAGGATCGATACTTTCATCGAACACGTGCCTCGGGACGTTTCACGCGTTCATCAGGAACGCTCGACCGCCGCAGCTGAGTGTCACCTTGCCGGTGCCCGCCTCATATTCGATCAATCCTGCGGCACACGCGTCCTCCCAGATTGACAAGCGCGGGCACGACGCCCGCCACACCTGCATGACTTCCGCGTAGGTTCTGGGACGCACTACGATCCACTCGAGCATCTGCCGCGTGAGCGTGGCGTTCGCGCTGCTCATGAGTGCCTCGGGCGGCGTCCGCTCGAGAAGCCGACGGTACCCGCCCGCACGGGGTGCTGCTGCGCATGATGAGACACCAACATCACGGTACCGTGCAAGTATACCCGCCAACCGCAAAATCACCACGTTTCAGGATGCGCGGCGGCCAGATGACGACGCGCACGATCATTCACGCCGCTGCGGGCGCGTCCGTGCCGATTCGCCTTTGCCTGACTTCAAGGCACCAGGACGATCTTGCCGACGTGTGCGCCCGACTCCATCAGCGCATGGGCCTGCGCGGCCTCGCGCAGCGGGTACCGGGCGTGGATCGGCAGGTGCAGTGCGTCCGCCTCGAGCAGCGGCCAGATCTGCCGGCGTAGCGCCACGGCGAGCTCACCTTTGCGCGCCGAGGTCTGCGGCCGCAGCGTCGAGCCGCCGAGGGTGAGGCGCTTGCCCATGAGCTGGGCGAGATCGATTTGGGCGCTGCGACCGCCCTGCGTCGCAATGATCGCAATGCGCCCCTCCGGGGCGGCTGCGGCGATGTCGCGGGCCACGTACTCCCCGCCCACCATGTCGAGAATGACATCCGCGCCGCGTCCCTGCGTCGCCTCGAGCGTACCGGCGACGAAGTCCGCGTCCTTGTAATCGATCGCCACGTCGGCACCGAGGCGCAGGCATGCAGCGCATTTCTCAGCGCTCCCGGCGGTTGCGATGACGTGCGCACCGAATGCCTTGGCCAGCAGAATCGCAGTCGTCCCGATGCCGCTCGTGCCGCCGTGCACCAGCAGCCACTCGCCCGGGCGCAGATGCGAGCGTTCCCAGACGTTGTAATAGACGGTAAATACCGTCTCAGGCAGAACCGCTGCCTGCTCGAGACTGAACCCCTGAGGCACCGGCAGGCATTGCACGGCCGGGGCGAGCGCGTACTCGGCGTAACCGCCCCCCGCCAGCAGCGCGCAGACGGCATCGCCACGCTGCCACTGGGTAACATCGGCCCCGACCTCGATCACCTCACCGGCGACCTCGAGTCCCGGGATGTCACTGGCGCCGGGCGGCGGCGGATACGCCCCGCGCCGCTGCAGCACGTCGGGCCGATTGACGCCGGCGGCGCGGACCCGGATCAACACCTCGCCCGGACCGGGCTGCGGTCGCGCACGCCAGGCGAGCCGAAGCACCTCGGGGCCACCGGGCGCGGTGATCTCGATGACCTGCATGCGCTCGGGCAAAGAATTCATCTGCGCGCCTCCCCCTGTACAGCCAGTGTCCCGGCGCGCCCCGGCACGCTGCCGGTCTCGATCGGGCAGCGCGGCAGCGCTGCCGGGTCCAGACCCGAGGCGTACGTCGCCAGGTCGGTCAGAATCGCGCCCCGCTCGCGCCACGCGCCGAGCAGCCGCTCGAACCCGCTCAGGTAGGCCCCGCCTTCGAGCTCCGCATGGAGCGTGAACACGTGATCGGCGCCGTCCGCGCTCACGCGCAACAGATGCTCGATCGGATCGGTAGCGCCGAGATCTTCACGGCCGATCAGCTCATCGAGGGTTGGCAGCGTGGTCGGCAGCTGCAGCACCGGTACCTCGCGCCCCTCGATGAGCGGAACGAAGGGGCCGCGCCCGCGGGTATCGGACGCATACCGCATGCCGTGCTCAGCCTGCAGCTGCGGCACGTGGTCGTTCATCTGCCAGCCGGCCGCCCCGTGCGTCGCGGGCGCATGCCCGAACACCCGCGCGAACTCCTCGCAGGCGAGCTCGAACTCCCGGCGTGTCCACTGCGCGCCGGCGCGCGCCACGCCGTCCTGCCATCTGACGTGATCCCAGGTGTGCACGCCGACCTCGAAACCACGAGCCTCGATCGCTTTGAGCTCGCCCGCGCAACGCCGGCCGATGCGCGGCCCGGGCAGGAGCACGCCATAGAGCAGCGTGCGCACACCATAATGGCTGACCACGGAGGTACGACGCACCTTGCCGAGAAAGCCGCGCCGGAAC
>Ga0315298_1006429_pt1 | contig 16055 bp, 13 predicted proteins | sample WHS_1_MG_FD_203077 | JGI IMG/M metagenome (GOLD analysis project Ga0315298, IMG submission 203077) | Extremophilic microbial mat communities from Washburn Hot Springs, YNP, Wyoming, USA - WHS_1_MG | ecosystem: Environmental > Aquatic > Thermal springs > Hot (42-90C) | place: USA: Wyoming... | reverse complement strand
TTCGCTACGTCAATACCAACACAGGAAACGGGATCCATCATCATGCACCTCCTTGACTAGCATAATGGCGATCTACGGACCATGCCGGTTCATCCTTATCTGTTCAGGCTCATGCGCAATGCAGGCCTCGGATACCGTCCGAACGGGTGGCAAAGGTGAGCAAGGAGACTTATCTACCTTACAGACTCTATGCGCTAAGTTGTCTAGCCCAGTCTTCCTTGCTCTTCTCCGGGGATCAACCAGAGGATTCCAACCCTTTTACGGGCCGGGATCAAGACATAAGTTGTCGCGTCTCCCATTTTTTAAGCGGCCTTTTTATCCTGTCGCTGCGGGTTCAGATCTACCGCCCCGACGGGTGTCCAATTGCGTGTGCCGCCTGACCAGCGCGCAGGATTTCTCGCCTTGGCCGCCTCATAGAGGGCATGACGTTTCGCCAGCAGCGCGTGATCCTCGCCCCGGTGACGCTGTGCCGGGGTAACGAAGCGAATGCGGCTGTGACGATGCTCATGGTTGTACCAGGCGATGAAGTCACGCACCCAGAGTCGTGCAGCGTCAAGGTCAGCAAAGCCGCTCTCCGGCCACTGTGGGCAGTATTTCAGCGTCCGGAACAGCGACTCTGAATACGGATTATCGTTACTAACCCGTGGTCGGCCCCGGGACGGGGTGATCCCCAGATCATAGAGCTTGGCCAGCAGGGTGGATGATTTCATCGGGGCGCCATTGTCGGAGTGCAAGACCAATGGCTGCCGCCAGCATTGCTCCGCCGTAAAGCCCCTCTGGATGAGCGCAGCGGCATACTCGCCACTCTCCTCCGTATGGACCTCCCAGGCCACCGCCTTGCGGCTGTAAAGGTCTTCAAAGAGGTAGAGATAGTAGTACTGCCCACGCACCGGTGACGGCAAGTACGTGATATCCCAAGACCAGACGGTGTTGGCTGCGGTGGCCGTATGGGTGGTGGGTAACTTCACCTTACGGGGCGGGTGTGCACGACCCCGTCGTGCGTCCATACCTTCGGCCTTGAGGATCCGGTAGAAGGTGGACTCCGATGCCAGATAAACCCCCTCATCTGCCAGCCGTGGCACAATCTGGGTCGGTGGCAGGTGTGCGGTATCCGGACGATGACAGGCGTCCAGCACAGCCTGCACCTCGGCCTCACTCAGTTTGTTGCTGGGTGCCGGTCGTTCGACCGTTGTGCGGGCATCTGTCTTTATCACTCCCGACTCCTCTGTCCATCGCTGGACAGTGCGTAATGATAAGCCTGCTTCTGCGCAGGCCCGCGACCGGCGGGCACCACCGCCAGCCGCTTCCTGTATCCATGCGACCCATTGTTGCCGCTCTGGGACCGGGGTTAATTCTCCCCGGCGTCGTCCCCCCAGAGGGCGTTCAATTTTTTTCGCAAGATCAATATCGCAGCCGCTTCGGCTAACGCCTTGTCTTTGCGACGCAGTTCCCGCTCCAGCTCATGAATCCGTTTCTGGTCTGCACGGGCTTGCGCACCCGCTGTCTGTTTCTGTTGGGTGGCGGTCTGCTGTCCAACGATACATGCCTGTTTCCACGATTTTACCTGGTCTGGATACAGCCCTTTCTCCCGACAATATTCGCTCAACTCCACCTCTGGCAGCAGGGCCGTTTCCACCACCGCTGCCAACTTGGACTCGGCAGACCAGCCTTCTGCTGTCTTCTTGGTCACTGCACTCATTGCCCCACTCGCCATCGCCTGCTTGCGCCAATGGTACAGCGTAACATCAGAAATCCCTTCCTGTTTGGCCAGTTCCGCCACGGACAAACTGGAGGGCGGCAACATCTTCTGCAATACAGCGGCCTTACGTTCTGCTGAATAACCCTTCATCTCGATAATCCACTTTCCGCCCCCACCCTATGCCTGACTCCATTTCAGAGAGGCGACAAATACGCTGACACCGGGGGCTCAAGCCACTGGTTAAGGGTTTCCTTAATCTCATCATCCGCCGACACTGAAGAGCCCGAATCAAAGCTTTTCAGAATATATCCACCTTTCTTATCCCTCTTATCTAGACTAAATATCTCTTTACGCTTGGTGCCACTGTTATAGCTAACAGATATAAATGGGGAAAGCGAGACCATTCTCCCGCCACTGGATATATACATATGATTTGAGGACAACGGATCATTAAGCGATAAGATTTCTTGCTCGAAGCAAGGGTGATCGCCCATCAATAGACTAATAGAACATAAAAATTTTTTAGATAGGGCGTTATATTTAAGATCATCACAGATAAAAAATTTCCACTGTGAAATAAACTCAATGCTGAAAAGCGCCTCGTCTATCAAAATTTGATGATCCTTTGCGGCCACCTTGCACTCATCCGATGTGCTGGGGCCTCGATGATGTTTGCTGTCATTGAGCTTTTGTATGAACGCCTCTTTTGTAAGGTTGGCAAAATCGGAAAGCTTGCTACCCCGCCCTTTATACCAAGCGTTGGAAAACTCAGTAGCAAGCTGGCAATCGTTCACTTGTCGAAGACGCTCACATACACTATGAAGCAAACTCCACCAATCCCCAGGAGACAGCCCCTTACTCAAAGCACCACGAATTTGTTCTGCAATATCCGAAAGGGAATAACTATGTTTCTCTCGGCAATTGGCAAGCAAACTCAACCCAACTCCCACTAAAAAAGACAGTAGTTGCTCACCGAATTTCATTTGGCGACCATAGATTGCCGTCCATTCTCGGTCTGTGTAGAGATTGCGGTATAGGTAGGCAATCGGAAAAGGATACTGATGGGCAACTTTGTAACTAATCTTATCCTTTTGCTCCAACGCATTTTCTAACGTTTTTACGGAAAACAGAACTTGATCGTAACTGTCCGCAAGCTTTTCAAACCCAAGCCCCTCAAAAACCTGATGCTTTAGACTCTTGGCTCGAATCAATTCACGACTTAAAGCCAGCTCAGCCTTTGAAGCCTCCAGCACCAACTCTTTTAATGCGGAGTCGGCAATCGGCACATCAATCTCTTGCAGAACCGTTTTGGTAAGTGTTTGCACAGTAGTAGAGCGGCAAAAAGATGCGATATGGCTCGCCCCACGTTTTGAGTTGAAAAACTCGGCAATAAAGTGAACCTGACCTGGATCGATCAACTTGCCGAACCTAAGAAAAAAAACTGTTTGGTCAATTACCATGCCCGCCATTTCTGGCGGCACAACATACGCCGCAGGCTTATCCCCCAGACGCTGAAGAAGGACATCGTACGCTGCCGTTCGAACCGGTTGACCTGAAAGCTTAGCCAGGTCTTTCATCTCAAACTGGAATATACCTTCACACATTTCGTGCAGGTGTTTACCACAAATGACAGGGGTATCCCCTTTCGCCAAGTTGCCGAGGTTGTGGGTGCCCTGTTGAATAGTGGCAATATCACTTAACTTCTCCCAACGCTCTGCCACACGACTTGCCACCTCATGAATCTCTTTCAGTACATACGCGTCAGGGTGCAGGGAATAGTCTTTGCTACGAATCTCATCGACGGATACCTGACAGGAGAATGGGGTAGTCTCCTTTTGCAAAAGCCTTTCGAGAATTATATTAAGCACATCATCCAGCAATACAGCACGACCACCCTTAAGCTCACTGTATAAATCGTCGGCCTTAACAAAATTTACTATTGCATTTTTTCTTGGGCTATTTTCAAAAAGCAAAATTGCGCACTTGTTACTGGTATGTGGCAAGAGCTTGCCAGGAAGCGCCACCACGGCAGTAAGCTCGCCTCTATCCAACCATTCGGCCCGCACTTCTCTGGCGGCCCCGAGCGAGTAAAGTACCCCCATATTGACCAAAAAGGCTGCCCGGCCACCCGGTTTCAATTTACTCAGGCCAAGCTGAATAAAGTTGAGTGACATCTCACCAGATGGTCTGCGTGGCTGCATTGCATCGGCATAGGCATATACAGCCTCATGTCGGTTAATGCGCGTGATGGGCGGATTGGAAAGCACATAATCATATCGAACGTCATCAGCCAAAGTATGAAATGCACTACCTCGTCTCATCTGCAGATGATCTGTGCAGCCTAGTTCGCAATAGAGCTGACTTATAAACGCAGCCTTTGGATTTAACTCTGCACCCACAAATCGAACCGGCGCCTTGGCTACAGCATTACATGCCCTGAAAAAGCCGCCCGTGCCTGCAGCGGGATCAAGTACATTGCCCTCCTTAACCTTCGCCAGTTTTACCATCAATTCGGCAATCTCTCGCGGCGTCGCATATAGACCAGCATCAACACTTAAATGATCAATCACCCAGTCCAGTGTCTCTATGTATTCCTGGTCAGTCCCTTGGATGTCGCTGCAGTTATAAGCAAGCTCGACCATTGATCCATGAGAGCGATTGAGCAATGGGTAGATAGAATCTGCTGTTTCCGCAAGCTTCTGCCGTTGAGAAAGATAAGCTCGCACCAAATTTAATAACTCATCAGCCGAGCTTGGAAGAGCCGCTCCAGAATTCACCTCGCGAACCATCAAAAGAATCAAAAATCCGGTGAGCAGAGCATCATCCGCGCTCACACCGTAACGCTGATAGCGCTCAGAGAAACGACTCAATATATAGCACAGATGTTGTGAGTGGCTTGCCTTAGTCTCCATGACTCCTCCTAGCCTAAAGCCTGCTCGACGATGGCGTCGGCGAGGTGAAGTTGGGTGGCCTGGGCGTCGGCGAGGCTCGCCTTGAGTGTGTCGCAGAGCGCCATGAGTTCGTCGACTTTGGCGACGATGCGATGTTGTTCGGAAACGGGAGGTACGGCGAAAGGCAGTTTTTTCAGAATTCCATGATTCAAATTAACCATGGTCATACCTACAGATTCGCCGGCCAGGTAATTCCTTACAAATTTGCAGCGAAAAACCAGCTTCAGATAATCCCTGAAAATATGCTCACCAAATTTGAGAACAAAACTTCCTGTACCGCATAGCCACCCATTTTCCTTTTGTGTAACCAGCGCAATTCGACCAACTTCACCACGGCGGGCCATTACAATATCGCCATCAGTCAGTGAATATGATTCCAACTCTTTTGCTATCTTCTGTGAAACAGTGACTTCCACATCAGGGACAATTTGATCATTTATCATGTGAGAAGGATTTATTAGTGGAATTCCATTGATCACATAGTCTGACTGATGAATCATTGACCCAAAGGGACCTGTTGCAATATCTACTGCATAATCACAAAACCTCACCCACTCCCATCCACTAGGCAACTCAAACGGCTGTTCCGCGTCCACTATTGGCGCCTGCGGTTTTTCTTTCCCGATCTTGCCGGCCTTGATCAGCTTGTCTTTCTCGGCCTGAATCTGCTTCAGCAACACACTTGCCGGTTCGTCGATGGGGTCTTGCGGGACGAGTTTGCCCATGACGGCGAGTTGGAGGATGGTTTGTTTGAGTTGGTCGATGCTGTATTCGGTAGTGAACAGGGTGTCGAAGTGGCTGGCGATGCGCGCCCACGCTGCGCTGAATTCCTGTTGTGACCCGACGCGGGTGAGCGTGCCGAGCAGGGTTTCAACCAGGGTTTGGTGGGCTGCGAGGCTGTCGGTTTGCTGTTGCTCCAGTTGGTCGCACAGCGCCATGAGTTCGTCGACTTTGGCGACGATGCGGTGTTGTTCGGCGAGTGGGGGCAGCCCTATTACTGATTCCGTAATCTGCGTGCCAGATAGATGGTCAACTGTTGTGTACGCCTTAACGCCCTGCAACTCATGTAACCGCGCTTGAAGGCTGTCCGCAATGAAGCGTTTTCCTACACCTTCGTCAAAGAAAATCAGGCGCGACACTCGCTGATTTAGCAGGGCCGCGCCATTTGCCCACGGCGATACTCGAAACTCGCCGTCCATGCTAATTAGGTAATCTCCCTTCTCTACCAGGAACTCTTCTCTATATTCGCCAGAATAAAATGTCCCTGTAAATGGCTGTCCTACGTCACGAATCCGAATTAGCGGCAGCCCTTCCTTGCTCTCATTGAAGAAGCTCGACTTGAATGCAAAGCCCGCTTGAGAAAGAGCGATATCTCCAAGTCTGACAACGACCCAGCCAGTGGGTAGTTCGTAGTGTTTATCCGCTTCTGCAATTTTTCGCAGTTGTTTTTCTTTCCTGGTCTTGCCTTCTTTAATTAGCCGCACCTTTTCTTTCTTGATTCTTTCCAGCAATACGTTCGCCGGTTCGTCGTTCGGGTCTTGCGGCACCAGCTTGCCACGCACCGCCAGTTCTAGAATGAGCTCGCGTAGCTTCTTGATGCCATAGGCTTCCAGCTTGCCGTTGCTGCCGCGCCCGGCGGTGGATTTGGTGAGCAGCGCAGAAGACCAGAGGTCGAGATTGTCGGTGATGACTTCCGGCATGATTACGCCTCGCCCCGGTGCAGTGCCTGCTGCAAGATATCCTTGAGCTGGTTGCGAAGCCCGGCAATGGCGTTTTGCTGCTGCTCATATAGCTGCAACAGTTCGTCCGGGTCATGGCTGATCTGTTCGCCGACGTGGGGGTTCTTGATGTCGAGGTTGTAGTTGCGCGCGACGATGTCGGCGACCGGCACTTTCCAGCCCTGCTCGTTCTGCACGCGCGTCTTAAAGCCGTCCGCCTCGTTGCCCCACCAGTTGATCTCCGTTTCGAATTCCTCGAAGCGCATGGGCTTGGTCTTGTTGTAGCTCTTGACGCCTTCCGGGTACGGGTGCTCGTAGTACCAGACGTGCTCAGTGGTTTTGCCCTTGGTGAAGAACAGCAGGTTGGTCTTGATGCCGGTGTAGGGCGCGAACACGCCGTTGGGCAGGCGCACGATGGTGTGTAGGTTGCATTCTTCCAGCAGGGTTTGTTTGAGGCGGGTCTTCATGCCTTCGCCAAACAGGAAGCCATCGGGCAGGACGATGGCGGCGCGGCCTTGATCCTTGAGCAGCTTGATGACGAGGGCCATGAACAGGTCCGCCGTTTCGCGGGTACGTAGGTGGGCGGGGAAGTTGTTTTCGATGCCGTCTTCTTCCATGCCGCCGAAGGGCGGGTTGGTGATGATGACGTTGACGCGGTCGGCGTTGCCGTAGTCCTTGTAGGGACGGCTCAGGGTGTTGTCGTGCCTGATATGGGTGGGGGTGTCAATGCCGTGCAGGATCATGTTGGTGACAGCCAGCATGTGCGGCAGCGCCTTCTTTTCAAAGCCCCGAATGGTGTTTACCAGCGTTTCTTCGTCTTCACGGGTTTTGATGTAATGCTCGCGTTTGTGGTCGATGGCGCAGGTGAGAAAGCCGCCGGTGCCGCAGGCGGGGTCGAGCACGGTTTCTTCCAGCCTGGGATCGACGCGGTTGACGATGAAGCGGGTGACGGCGCGCGGGGTGTAGAACTCGCCCGCGTTGCCGGCGCTTTGCAGGTCGCGCAGGATTTGTTCGTAGATGCTGCCGAAGGTGTGGCGGTCGCCGCTGTTGTTGAAGTCGATCTCGCAAATCTTGTTGATGACCTGGCGCATTAGCGTGCCGGACTTCATGTAGTTGTAGGCGTCTTCAAACACGCTGCGCACCACTTGGGCGCGCTTGCCCTGCGCGCCTGCGGTGGGCAGCTTTTCTTTCAGGTAGGGAAACAGTTGCACGTTGACGAAGTCGGCCAGTGCGTCCCCGGTCATGCCTTCGGGGTTGGTGGCCCAGGCGCGCCAGCGCAAGTGCTCGGGTAGTGGAGATTTGTAGTCGTCTTCCAGCAGCTCCAGTTCGGCTTCGCGGTCATCGAAAATTTTCAGGAAAAACATCCATACCAGTTGACTGATGCGCTGGGCGTCGCCGTCGACGCCGACATCCTTGCGCATGATGTCCTGTATGGACTTGATGACGCCGGAAACATTACTCATGCAGATTCTTCCTTCTTAAACAGCTCTTGTTCCAGTTCCTGGATGGCGGATTCGAACTTTTCTTTGCCGCCGAAGATGGTGTTGATGATTTCCACGGGCGTGCCTATGGTCTTGAAAGGATCGAGGCGCAGCACCTTGGCGCTTTCCAGTGTGGCGATACCTTCGTCGGCATATTTGTCGAGCAGCCCGGTGAGCACGGCACGGGCCTGTTCGCCGTATTTTGTGAAGTAGTTGCGCTTCTTGACCTTGTTGGCGCGCTCCTTGCGGGTGAGCGCCGGCTGGCCCCAGGCGATGTGGCAGATCAGGTCGAAGTCGCCGTAGTCCTTGCCGATTTCCGTGGCAAGGTTGTCCAGAACGATGCCGTGTTCTTCCAGCTCGTCGATGAGGGCCTGCTTTTTCGCGGCGCTGTTCCAGCGATTGAGGAAGTCATCCAGCGAGGTGAATTCTTTCTGAATCTGCTTGCGGCTGAAGTCTTTGTAGGACTCCATGATCAATTTACCGTCCGGCCCGATGTATTCAACGCGCTCGGCGATGATATTTACATCTACCCCGCTGACGCGGACTTTGTAAACGCCCGGCGGTTCTTCGACGTCATCGGGTTCTGGGTCGTCTTCGACCGGATCGGGCGGCACGGGGTCGTCGTCATCGCCCGGTTCGTAGATCACCACTGCTTCGCCGTCGAAGTCCGGATCGCGGAACAGTTCGGTGGCCTTCTTGAAGTCCATGATGGTGAAGAACCACTTGTTGTTTTCTTCGTCGATGCGGGTGCCGCGCCCGATGATCTGCTTGAAGCTGGACATCGAGGCAATGGTTTTGTCCAGCACGATGAGCTTGCAGGTTTTGGTATCAACGCCCGTAGCCAGCAACTCCGAAGTGGTCGCAATGACGGGGAACTTGCTCTCCGGGTCGATGAAGTTGTCCAGCTCGGCCTTGCCCTCGACGCTGTCGCCGGTGATGCGCATGATGTATTTCGGATTGTCCAGCGCGAGCTGGCCTGCCGCATTCACCAGTGCCACACGCATACGTTCGGCGTGGTCGACGTCTTCGCAAAAAACGATAGTCTTGGAAAACGGGTCGGTCGCATTGAGATATTTCATGATGCGCCTGGCAACCAACTTGGTGCGCTGATTGAGCACCAGAATGCGATCCATGTCTTTCTGGTTGTACTCGCGCTGCTCGATTGCCTGCCCCAGATCGTCCGTCATGCCTGGCGGCGGCGTCCAGCCTTCGATGTCCTTGTCTATGTCGATGCGCACGACCTTGTAGGGCGCGAGAAAGCCATCTTCGATCCCCTGCTTGAGGCTGTAGGTGTAAACCGGCTCGCCAAAGTAGGTGCTGCTTGAGACGTACTTGGTTTCCTTGGGGGTAGCGGTGAGACCGAGCTGAACTGCGTTGTCGAAGTATTCGAGGATTTCGCGCCAGGCGGAATCGTCCGCCGCGCTGCCGCGATGGCATTCGTCAATGACGATCATGTCGAAGAAATCGCGCGAGACGTGTTTGAAAATCTTGTCTTCTTCGTCCGGGCCGGTGATGGCCTGATACAAGCCGAGATAGATTTCGTAGGACGGGTCGATCTTGCGGTTCTTGATTTTCGTCATGACCGAGCCGAAGGGCTTGAAGTCGTTGACGAGGGTCTGGTCGACGAGGATGTTCCGGTCCGCAAGGAACAGGATGCGCGTGACCTTACCTGCTTTCCACAAGCGCCAGATGATCTGGAATGTCGTATAGGTCTTGCCGGTGCCCGTTGCCATGACGAGCAGCACGCGCTTCTTGCCGCCGGCCACGGCTTCGACGGCACGGTTGATCGCCTCCACCTGGTAGTAGCGGGGCTCCTTGCCCGACACATCCAGGTGGTAAGGCTGCACGACCAGCTTTTCGGCACTGTCTTTAATGCCGCGATATTTTTTGTATCGCTGCCAGAGTTCCTGCGGTGCGGGGAAAGTTTCGAGCGGAAACTCTGTCTCGATGTTTTCGCCAGCGGCGGGCACCTTGTTGTGGGAGGCAAAGGCGTCGCCGTTTGAACTGAACGCGCTTGGCACATCGAGGATTTCCGCATAGCCGAGCGCCTGCTGGATGCCGTGGCTGACTATGTAATTATTGTCTTTGGCTTCAACCACGGCGACGGGCACGCCCGGCTCCCAGGACAGAACGTAGTCGGCGAATTTCTTTTTCTTCTTGTTGCGCGAGGACATGTTGCCGCGCACGACGACCGGGCCGGGGGTTAGCGTCACCTCGCGACGAATCTGCGTCATTGGTTCCCAGCCGGCTTTATTGATCGCGGGCGTGATGAATAGGTCGCAGATGTCGGACTCGCTGAGTTTTTTCTTCTCTTTGCTATCCATCACGAACACTTCCTATCAAATGGACACTCAATTGCAGCCCTGCCCTTGGCGAAGATCAGCGTCTTGGGCACCTCACGGCGGCCGGGGAAGATTTCGCCGAACAGTTGGTCGCGGAAGGTGGGCACAATGGTGCGGATCTGGTCGGGGGTAACGACGTCGCGGTCGAGCTGGTTGGGGTCGTAGGCGGCGAAGACCGGTCGCGCGCGCGGCTCTGGGTCCAGACCATTGGTAAAACGGCCCGAGAGGGTCACACCCTGCCGCTTGGCCTCGATGACACCGGCGGCCTTACCGTCCACGTACAGCAAATAATCAGCAAAACCATGGCCAGGCTTGAGTGGAAACTCTCGCACCACCACCCCGCGCGCGGCGCGGATATTGGCCGCATCCGCATCATAAATATGCCAGCCCGCAGCACCCAGAAGCTGATCGATGGTCTGGCGGGCTTCCTGCTCGGGATTGGACATGGATAGCGACTCCGGGGCGGCTGTTTTTATAGAATGTTCGCCAGATTAGGACAAAAACCGCCGGCTGGGAAGCGGAAAGGACCCCGCGGTCGCGACAGGGGCGAACTCATCCGCACCGCCTCCCTATCGCGCACTTCGCGGGCGCGCTACAGTGCAGTCTGGATGTTGCGGCATCAAAAACGCATGGGGGGTGAAGATCACCATGGCTATTGGCTTGGCTCTTGGCAGTGGCGCGGCCCGCGGATGGGCGCATATAGGGATAATAAGCGCGCTGAATGATCAAGGAATCGTACCGGATATCGTCTGTGGCACGTCCATAGGCGCGCTGGTCGGCGCATCCTATGTTTCCAACAATCTTGAGAAGCTGGAGAAATGGGTTTGTTCACTGACAAAGCTTGAAACAGCCAAATTTTTTGCCATCAATATGTCGTTGAATGGTTTTGTCAATAAAGAGCGGCTACATTATTTCCTCAATAAATATGTGGCAGATGATGACTCAAAAATAGAGGGCATAGTCAGCAAAAAATATGCCTCGGTAGCAACAGACTTGCAAACCGGCAGCGAGATCTGGTTGACGGATGGTTCAATTTTGGATGCCGTCTTTTCGTCCATATCCATGCCCGGCCTCTTTCCGGCAGTCAAGAACCACGGCAGGTGGCTCATAGATGGCGGGTTGGTGAATCCCGTCCCCGTTTCGGTTTGTCGGGCCCTTGGCGCCGATGTTGTTATTGCCGTAACGTTGAACGATGATATCGTTGGAAAACACCTTCAAAATAACAAAGTCATAAAAACACAGGATACCGGCGTTACCGGAAAAATATCAGACCTGATCACGGCATATACCGCCTCGATATTTCCGGCGACAGGCGATGAGGAGCAACCACCCAGCCTCTTCGACGCCATCGCCGGCTCGGTGAATATCATGCAGGACAGGATCACCAGGAGTCGCATGGCCGGAGATCCTCCGGATATCCTGCTTTCTCCAAGGCTATCCCACATTGGCTTACTGGAGTTTTATCGCGCCGGTGAAGCCATCACGGAGGGGAAAAAATGCGTACAGAGCATGTTACCGGAAATACGGCATGTGTTGGGTATATCCTGACGCAGGCGCCCGCGGACTATTCCGTGCCCTGAATCCAGCCTCCGCCCAGCAGGCGCTCATCCTGATAGCAGACGGCGGCCTGACCGGGGGTAACGGCGCGTTGCGGCTCGGGAAAGCGGAGTTCGGCCCGGGCATCGGAGAGCAGGTGCAGCGTGGCCGACGCGGCGCGGGAGCGGTAACGCAGTTTTACGGTCACGGCATGGGTTTCGCCGGGGGATAAATCCACCATCCAGTTGCACTCGGCCAGGCTGACCACACAGCGGTAGAGCTCATCCTCACCGCCGACGACCACTCTGTTCCGGGTTGAGTCCAGCGCAAGGACATAGCGCGGCTGGTCACTGCCGCCACCCAGTCCTTTGCGCTGCCCTACGGTGAAGTTGAGCGTACCCGGATGATGGCCCAGCACCTGCCCGCTGCTGTCGACCATCTCTCCCTCCTGCGCCATGTCCAGCCCGGCGTAATCCTCCAGAAAGCGGCGGTAGTCGCCGTCCGGGACAAAACAGATATCCTGTGAGTCCTGCTTGGCGGCCACGGGCAGGCCATGCTTACGGGCCATGGCGCGCACCTCGTCCTTGTTCATGCCACCCACGGGAAAGCGCAGGCGGGGCAATATCCCCGCACCAATGGCGAAAAGAAAATAGGATTGATCTTTGGCATCGTCACGGCCACGCAGCAGAGCAGTACCCGAGGAGGTTTCTGCCAGACGCGCATAATGGCCCGTCGCCAGCATCGTGGCGCCCAACTTTTCGCCTTCCGCCAGCAGGGCATCGAACTTGAGGAACTGATTGCAGCGCGCACAGGGATTGGGCGTACGCCCCGCCTGATATTCGGCGACAAACACGTCGACCACCTGACGCCGGAACGCCTCGCGATAATCCAGCACCGTGTAGGGAATCTCCAGACGGGCGCAGATCTCGGCGGCGTCTTCGATATCTTTTTCATCGCAGCAGCGGCTCCTGGGCCACAGGCGCATGGTCACGCCGGTGAGTTCGTAGCCCTGCTCCCGCATGAGCAGGGCCGCTACGGCAGAATCCACTCCTCCCGAGAGGGCGATGAGGGCTTTTTTATCGGCCATGGCGCGGTCCGGCTCAGTCCTTCTCCGCCAACCAAGCCATCTGGATGGCTTCGAGGATGCCTTCGTTGGACTTTTCGGGTTCTCCTTCAAAATCGGGCAGTTCTAATATCCAGCGATGCAGGTCGGTGAAACGCAGATGGGCCACATCGGCGTCCGGGTGGGCTTCATCCAGGGCAATGGCAAGCTCCAAGGTGTCGGTCCAGCGCATCAGTGCCGCTCCTTTTCCAGATTGATGGTGTATTTGGGGATTTCGATGACCAGTTCGGTATCCGTCACTTTCGCCTGGCAACTGAGGCGGGAGGTCGGCTCCAGGCCCCAGGCCTTATCGAGCAAATCCTCTTCTTTTTCTTCCGCAGAAACGAGACTGTCAAAACCCGCGCGCAGAATCACATGACAGGTAGTGCAGGCGCAGGACATCTCGCAGGCATGCTCGATGTGAATATCATTGCGCAGTGCCGCGGCGATGATGGTCTCCCCCGGCTCGGCGTCGAACTCCGCCCCCTCGGGACAGATTTCCGGGTTCGGCAGGACGCGTATTTTTGTCATTCAATCTCCCAGATCGTCAATGGAACGGCCGGTGATGGCCCGGCGCAGGGCACTGTCCATACGCCGCTGCACCAGCGGTTCCGCGGCGGTTTCCACCGCCTCCGCGGCGGCGGTGATCACGCCGGCGTCGTCACCCGACAAGGCGTTGATCAACGCGGTACCGGCTTTGTCCAGAACTTCCCGCTCCGCCGGATCCAGCAGGTCGGCATCGGCGGCCAAAGCCGTACGCAAGGCTTCGCGCACGCGCTCACCCTCCACTTTGGCTTCTGACAGGCGTCGTCTGGCCACATCTTCGGCGCCATGGGTGAACGAGTCCTGCAACATCCTGGCGATTTCTTCATCATTCAGACCATAAGACGGTTTGACGACGACTTCCGAACGCACCCCCGTACTGGTTTCCTCTGCACGCACCGCCAGCAGGCCATCGGCGTCCACCTGAAAAGTCACGCGAATCCTTGCGGCACCGGCCACCATGGGGGGAATGCCGCGCAAACTGAAGCGCGCCAGCGAACGACAGTCCTGCACCAGATCGCGCTCCCCCTGCACGACGTGAATACTCATGGCCGTCTGACCATCCTTGAAGGTGGTGAATTCCTGCGCCCGTGCCACCGGAATAGGGGTGTTGCGGGGAATGATTTTCTCCACCAGTCCGCCCATGGTCTCCAGACCAAGGGACAGCGGCAGCACGTCCATGAGCAGCAAATCTTCACGCTGATTGCCTACCAGGGCATCGGCCTGAATGGCGGCACCCAGGACCACCACCTGATCGGGGTCGATGTCCGTCAACGGCCTCTGCTGAAAGAACGCCTCCACCATCGCGCGCACGGCGGGGACACGGGTGGCGCCGCCCACCAGCACCACGCCGTCAATGTCAGTCAGTTTTAACCCGGCATCCCGCAGCGCCCGCCGACAAGCCGGGAGGGACCGCTGGATCACCGGCTGAATCAGTGACTCCAACTGGGCACGCGACAGTTTTATCTCGCGGGCCGCACGACCGAAAGGCGTCAGCGCTATCATCGTTTCGTCAACGGCACTGAGCGCCTCCTTGGCGGTACGCGCCTGCTGCAGCACCTGCCGCCGCCAGAGGGGATCGGACGCATCACCGCCCTCCTCCCGCATCAGCCATTCGGCCAGCGCATGATCCATATCGTCACCGCCCAGAGCGGAATCACCGGCGGTCGCCAGCACCTCAAAGACCCCGGCCTGCAGGCGCAATATGGAAATATCGAAGGTTCCGCCGCCCAGATCGTAGATGGCAAAAATGCCTTCACTACCCTTGTCCAAGCCATAGGCCACCGCCGCCGCGGTCGGCTCGGCCAGTAGGCGCAGCACGTTCAGCCCCGCCAGACGGGCCGCATCTTTGGTGGCCTGACGCTGGGCCTCGTCGAAATAAGCGGGCACCGTAATCACCGCGCCCTCCGGTTCGCCACCCAGGGTTTCCACCGCCCGCTCTTTGAGCACCCGCAATATTTCGGCAGACACCTCCACGGGGGATTTTTCACCCGCCACTGTACGCAGGCGCACCATACCCTCTCCAGGAGCAAGGTCGTAAGGTAGGTGCCCGGCGAGGGTCTGCACATCGCCGTGGCCGCGCCCCATCAGGCGTTTCACCGAGGCGATGGTATTGTGCGGGTCCTGCCCGGCGGCAGCGACCGCGGGGTAGCCTACATGAATACCGCCGCCACCGAGGTAGCGCACCACCGAAGGCAGCAGATAGTTACCGTCATGATCGCGCATGACGGTGGGCACCGCCGACAATACGGAGGCCACCAGCGAATGGGTGGTTCCCAGGTCGATACCGATAGCCAGCCGCCGCCGATGGGGATCAGCGGCCGTGCCCGGTTCTGCAATTTGCATTAACGCCATGATATATCGCCCTGATTGTAGAGGTTCCGCCGCTCAGGCATTCTGCAAATGCTCTTCGCTGCGGTCTATCTCGCCGAGAAGCTTATCGAGAAACTGTAACTCGCGCAGCGCCGCACCTGCCGCTTCCGGCTCAACACAGGGTAAAACACCCAATAACCCCCTGAGACGTTGCACCACTCCGGTCACTGCCGTATCCACTTCCTGACGCAAAGCCTCCATGCCCGATAGGTCGCGTGCCGCCGCCAGATCTTCCAGACGTTCGCGATAGGTCATCTGGGTCATCAGCAGTTCCGGGTCAGCGACCTTCACGCGCTCATCCAGCGCGTCCACACCTTGCCGCTGCAGGAGATAATCGGCACGCCGCAGGGGGTCTCGCAATATGGCCAAGGCCTCATTGAGGCGGGTGCTCCACTCCAGGGAATAGCGTCTTGCCGCCGGTTCTGCGTTGGCGAAACGGTCCGGATGCAGGCCTTTTTGCAAAGCCAACACTTGCGTGCGCAGCGTCTGCACGTCCAGGTCATAAGTTTCGGGCAGGCCCGCCACCGCATACAGGGACAGGTCCGCGCGGAAGGGCTGCACCGCCCCGCAAGAAGCACAAAGCGCGGGCGGAGCACCCAACTCCGCCCCGCACCGGAAACAGGAGTCCACCATCAGGTCGTAAAGCTCTCACCGCAGCCGCAGGCATCTTTCACGTTGGGATTGTTAAAACGGAATCCCTCGTTCAAGCCTTCGCGGGTGAAGTCCAGTTCGGTGCCATCCAGATAAATGAGACTTTTGGGGTCCACGAAAAGACTCACGTCATCATGGGGAAACACCAGATCTTCCGGGT
>Ga0315298_1006428_pt1 | contig 16056 bp, 22 predicted proteins | sample WHS_1_MG_FD_203077 | JGI IMG/M metagenome (GOLD analysis project Ga0315298, IMG submission 203077) | Extremophilic microbial mat communities from Washburn Hot Springs, YNP, Wyoming, USA - WHS_1_MG | ecosystem: Environmental > Aquatic > Thermal springs > Hot (42-90C) | place: USA: Wyoming... | reverse complement strand
GCTAATGTAACGATTACCGGTCAAATGACAGTTTCTAATGCCGCTGCCGGTATATTAGTTCACAATGTCCGGCTTTGGGGGATTATATGATTATTTATGTTCTTGACAATCTCTATTTTTTTAGTTTATTATAGGAGATTAGAAAGGAGGTGATAAAATAGGTGCCTAGACTTACCGGGCCTTTGTTCTCGCTTGATGCGAGACAAACTCTCGGAAATACCATTGTGTATTCGGCTTGGAAGGGTCTTAACTACGCGAGGCTTCGGGTAGTTCCCTATAACCCCAAGTCTAGTTACCAAGTTGGTATCCGGAGTACTCTAACCTGGGGAGTCCTGTATTTCACCAAGGGTAGCTATGTTAGCGCCGCTGAAAAGACTTGGTGGAATACTTACGCTGAAGGTACCAATGAATCTGGTTTCAACCGGTTCATGAAGTTCTTCATCGCTCAAAACTACGATGAAGGTACTGGTTCCTTCATCTATAAAGGGATTCCTAACCCGCAATAAGGTTGGAGGTCTTTGGGTCTGGGTCTTTATGCCTGGTCCAAATGCTAAAACAAATAAAATTAGAGTCTGGGGATGTGGTTGTTATACATCCTAATGTTGTTGGTCACCTTTCGGGTTGGATTGATTCTCTTTTTAGAGCTTCTCAAAATCTGCCAAATTTAGGCGTCTTATCTGCTCTTATTCTTGATGCAAGACACAAAATCTTTTTTCATGGTGGTTATATTACCCCAAATCTTTTTGTACCCTTAGGCTACGGAATGGGTGAGGATTATTATGGCCAATATCCGGGGACTAGAGAGGTTGATATGGTTCCCTTTTATTGTGCTTTGATTAGTAAAAAACTGGTTGAGCGGTTTGGCGTACCTGAAGTTTTAGGGACTTCTGTTTTTGAAGACGCGAATTATTGTTTGCAGGCGATGGCTAATGGTTTTAAGATTTACGCTACTGATAAGTTAGCAGTAATTTATCAAGGTGGGCCTCAAAACTCCGATGAGTTAAAAAGTTTCTCTGTAAAGTTCGGGGTTGATGCTTTGGCTTTTAAGGAAAGATGGGGAGGTTTGATTAGTTCTCATTATAAATATCCTACCCTTTTTGTTGCTAAAGCCGTCGGTCCGAGCGGGTTTGCGCGGGTAGCAAGGGGTTATATGCGCGGTTTAACTGATAATGGGGTGAAGGTCTTTTTTGAGCCTCTTGATACTGTTTTAGAGAGTGTGGATCCGACTCCTGATGAGGTAGTTAATGCTTTGTTTGCTGAAAGAGGGGATATGTACATGCCTCAAATCATTTGGGGTCAAGCTCCCTATTTCATTAAAAACTCAGGTATTTATAAAATTGGTCATTGCGAGTTTGAAGCTACCGAGGCGCCGGAGATCTGGGTTAGATATTGTAATATGATGGATGAGGTCTGGGTGCCGACTAATTGGGATAGGGAAAAGTTTAGAAAGGCTGGGGTTAATGTTCCCATTTATGTTATTTATCAAGGAATTGATCCTAATTATTTTCATCCTGATTATGCTCCCATGCAAACTGATGCTAAGGAGTCTTTTAAGTTTCTGGTTAATGCGGCTTGGTTCCCGAGAAAAAATCTTCATAATCTTATTGTTGCTTTCCAGTCTGAATTTAGAAAGGGTGAAGATGTTTGTTTGATTGTTAAAACGATTGACTTAGGTCTAAATGAGGGGATTAAAAACGAGATAAAGAAAATCCCAGAGGATAAGGACTCGGCAAATGTTTATATTAAAGAAGAAGAGATTGAAGATTATAAACTTCCTTCGCTTTACACGATGGCTGATTGCTTTGTTCTACCGACAAGAGGCGAGGCTTGGGGATTACCCATCTTTGAGGCTTTGGCTTGCGGGTTGCCGGTGATAACGACTGGTTATGGTGCTCCCTTTGAGGTTTTAAGAGATGATAAAGGTAAACCTTTACTTGGCGTTCATTTTGTAAGTTATACCGAGAGCATGGCTTCTGATCCTTATGTCTATATGGAGGGTAAAAAATGGGCCGAGCCTAACATGGCTGAGTTCGCTAAAAAAATGAGATATGTATATCTTCATCGCCGAGAGGAAAAGGCAAAAGCTTTAGAAACAAGTAAAATCATTAGAAAAAAATTTAGTTGGCAAAATGTTACCCTGCCGATGGTTGAAAGACTAAAGGATATTTATGAAAACAAACTCGCTTCCAAAAGTTAAGTATTACGACGATGAGAAAGATGTTATGTGGAAATGGGAGGTTGAAAAACTCCTTCCTTGGTTTTTTGGTAAAGGAGTAGATATTGGTTGCGGTACAAGGTCAATCAAGCCTGATATTGTCCGCGTTGATATTGATAAAAATGTAAAACCTGATGTTGTCGCTTCCGGAGATAATTTACCCTTTAAGGATGAGGAGTTTGATTTTGTCTGTTCCATTCATTCCTTTGAGCATTTTCCCGATCCGGTTAAAACTCTTAAAGAGTGGTTGAGGATATTAAAAAAGGGCGGTTATATTGGTATTGTTCATCCTGATGTTTACTATACCAAAAAACAAAAGCCGGCTGCTGAAAATCCTGGTCTAAATGAAAACCCTTATAACAAACATTATCATGAGCACACGATGGATAGTTTTGTGGAGTTTCTTAAATCTCTAACTGATTTACCTTTTAGGATTGTTGATTATGGTCCAGCTTGTGCCGAGTGGTCTTTTTATGTAATTCTTAAAAAGGTATAAGTTATGGTTGAAAGAGGATTAGAAATTTATTATTCGCCTTGTCATGCGCGCGAATTAAAAGATCCGGCTCAGCTTGGTCTTTTGTTAGATAGACTTAAAGAAGTTACGGGTAAAGAGTTTGAGGCTCAATTTTTAGAGAGTGGGGGAGTGGTTGTTAAGCCAAAATTGAGGCTAGAAGGGGAGACGTCTCAGAGTGGGGGAGAGTAGGGGAGATGTTGCGGTAAATATGCGGGTATTGATAAATTATTGTTACCAGTATTATCCTTTTACGACGGCTTCATATTTAGAGATGGCTTTGAAAGCCTATCCCGGCATTGAAACTTTTCGGGTTGGCGAAAACAGGATCCCTTGTGCTGATTTAATTATCAACGTCGAGCCTTGCGATTTTATTATTAGTTATCCCGGAAAAAAATCTTGCTATTGGGAAATTGATAATCATATTCACTGCGGGCGTGATGTAGATAAATACCAAAAGGTTGATAAAGTTTTTGTTGCTCAAAAATACTTTTTGGACCTTTATCCCAGAGAAAAAACTATTTGGCTTCCTTTAGCGGCGGATCCTGAGAAACATCGTCTTTTTGATGATGAGCCTATAACTTATGATGTTGGTTTTTTGGGAAATGATACTTATCCCCGGCGTCGTGATTTATTAGATAAAATTGGTTCTAAGTATAAACTTCTTCGTTCTACCAGTGACCCCGGCGAGCCATACTCCCGGCTTCTTTCTCGTTGTAAAATTCTTTTTAATTGCTCAATGGATAATGACTTAAACATGAGGGTATTTGAAAGTATATCTATTGGTAGGCTTTTACTAACTGACAAAGTTTACGGGATTGATGATTTACTAAAGGATGGCGTCCATTATGTCTCTTACGGTGACTGGGAGGATTTAGATAACTCTATTAGTTATTTTTTAGAGCATGATGAGGAGCGCGAAAGGATCGCTAAAGCTGGCGCTGCTTGGATTAGAGCAAAACATACTTACCAGCATAGGTTGGAGACTATTTTAGAAGTTATGGGGTTTTACTAAAATGGATAAAGTTTTAGTTGTTATTGTTTATACTCATCACAAACAATATTGCCGGTTTTTATATCCGAGAATATATGAAATTTTGGATTACCCTAATAAAGAGTGTGCTTTTATTGATGAGAAAGAATATCCGGAGCTTCTTGGCCAAATGACGGGAGAGCAAAGGGCGGCGGTTGGTCGGCAAATTGGTATTGAGATAGCAAGGAAAAAAAATCCCGACTGGATTTTCTTCTTAGATGTAGATACAGAACCGGAGCCTGACGCGATACAAAAGATGCTTGCGGTCAATCATCCTTTAGTTGGGGCGCTTCACGCGGCAAGGGGTAACCCTTGGCATGTTATTGGTCATAACTATAAAGATAGAAAAACGCTGGAGAGGATCTGGTTAACTAAAGACGAGTTAGTCGGCTATCCTGAAGTTGATGGCATCTCTGGAGGTCATCTTTTGGTAGCAAGGGGTATTTATTATCGGGTTGATTATACTGGTTATCAAGGTCCCCATACTATCCCTTTTAGATTTACGGCTGATGATGAGTTTTTGGAGATTAAGATTTATAATAGTCTAAAAATCCGGCCAAAGGTGGCGACTGATTGTCGGCCTTGGCATTATTCCGACGATGGCCGGGCTTATAGAGTTTGGGGTGAGGTTAAGCAATGGAGAAAATTCTAAAACCTGGAGAATTAGCAATTATTATCCCTGTCCTAAATTGCTTGAATTATACAAAGCAAATGTTGCCGACGATTAAAACAAAACACCCCTATAAACTGATTTTGATAAACAATGGCTCTACCGATGGTACTAAGGAATATTTTGACGAGTTGGCAAAGGATCCGGACACAATGGTTGTCCATTTTAACGAAAACAGGGGAGTTGCCTTGTCGTGGAATTCCGGCATTAGAAGAGCGATCCTTCATTTTGGGAGTAGGTATTTTTTTATTCCTAACAACGATACTCTACTTCACCCCCGCTGTATTGATATACTTCTTGAGGCTATCAAAGTCCCTAAATTCGCTTTAGTGTCCGCGACTAATGTAAGTGGTATAGTAAGTACTCCGACTGATGTTTTGGGTCTTAAAACGCCTCTAGTGGCTTCTTATAAAGACGAACCGGACTTTTCCTGCTTTATGATTAAAAGAGAGACGATTGAGAGGGTTGGCTATTTTGACTCTAACTTTTACCCTGCTTATTTTGAGGATAATGATTACCATTATAGGATTAAACTTGCTGGTTTAAGGGGGGTGAAGGTTAATCGCGCTTTATACTTTCATTATGGGTCAAGGACTATTAAAGAGGGTGAGGATATTAGAATGAGGAGTAACTTAGGCTATGTTGCCAATCGGGATTATTACCAGCGAAAATGGGGAGGGTTGCCTGGTCAAGAGAAATATACTACCCCATTTAACCGGAAATGAAACAAGCGCCTTTTGAAGAGTTAAAGAGGGTATTAGAGGAGATGACCCCTGATTATAGGGAAAGATTGCTTAATGCTCATAAAGAGTTTATAAGATTGCGATCCCTTTGCGAAGCGCGAGGTTGTATTGAAGCGCTTCCACAGCTTAAAGGGATACGAGTCTTGAAAAAGACGAGGGAAGTAAAAGAGCTTAAAAAAATTATTGATATTCTTAAACCTGGTAATTTTGAATGGGTAGATATAAAAAGCACCGGAAAAAAATCGAAAAGATAATCGGCCGGAAACTTGGGCCTGATGAGGTTGTCCACCATAAAGATCGTAATCCGGAAAACAACGACCCGGCTAACCTTATGGTTTTAACTAAAAAAGAGCATTATATTTTACACTTCAAAGGGATTGATGCGTTTTATCGCTATAAAAGGGGAAAAATTGCCTCTTGACAAGATATTTTATTTATGATATAAAAAAATCAATGAGAAAACTATTGCCATATATCATCTGCCTTTTTTTATATTTATTTGGGCTTCTTTTTATTCACATCCGCCTAAAACAGATTGAGAAGTTACGCTGTGATGTTTGGCGTTGGGAAATTTGCGAGGAGTTAATGAAATGAGACTTGAAGCGCCTTATGCCACCGGCTACAGAATTGAAAGAAGAGCAGTAAAGATGCTCGAGGATTTAGGTTATATTGTTGTTCGCTCCGCTGGCTCTCACGGTCCATTTGATTTAGTCGCCATTAGTCCCGATGATATTCGCTTGGTCCAAATAAAGGTTATGCCTTTCAACGCCAATAGGACTTTTTTTAAGCAACGGCTTGCTCTTAAAAGAATTGCTGTTCCTTTAGTTTGTAGAAAAGAGTTTTGGATTTATGAAATCCGGCGAGGTTGGCACTTTTACCAGTGTTAGTCTCTTGTATCTTGCGACCCCCCCGTCGGGTGTAGGGCAGGCATTCCGGCGGGGGTATCGGAGGGTATAAGAAATGGATCCTAAAATTGTTTGGCCAGTCGTCGGAAAATTCCCCATCTCTTTTAGATTTGGGGAGGCTCCCGAGTGGTATATTAAAATGTTCGGCTATCCGCATAACGGCATTGATATTGCTTGTCCGGAGATGACGCCAGTTTTGGCTTGCGATGATGGGGATTGTGTTTTTGCCGATGATATCCCCGATTCTAACGGATGCGGTTTGATATTAAAACACGAATGGGGGATTTCTTTGTATTGGCACTTGAAAGGTTTGGTTGCCAAACTGGGGAATTATTGCGAAAAGGGCTCTTTAATCGGCCATTCTGGGCGGACTGGTTATGCTACTGGACCTCATCTTCATTTTGGGATTAAAGTTTTGGGCGTAGAAATACCGGGCATGAAAGGCTGGGCTGACCCATTAAGATATATTGAGGGCGGAGAGCAAGCGCCGGCTGCTCCTGCTCCTGTTGTGAAGCGTCACTGGGTCCGTCCCGGCGAGACTCTATGGGGTTTGGCGGAGAAATACTACGGAAATGGTTTCGAATGGCGGCGTATTTATGAAGCGAATAAAGATATTATCAAAAATCCAAACTTAATTAGGCCGTTTCAAAACTTGCTTATACCGTGACAAGATTAGAGAGGTTATTATATTTAGTTTTAATTATTTACGCGATTTTTAGTATTGCTTTAATGATTAAGGCTTATAAAGTTTTAAGTTTAGTTAAGCCGGACAAAGTTATTAGATTGGAGGTGATAAATCAGCAAAAATGACCGAGATTAGCTTAAAAGACTATATAAACGAGGCCTCTACTTTTTTGAGAATACATCCCGGGGAGACGGTTTATTGCCAATATCTTGGCTATAAGGTTGTTCCTAATAGGTTTGACCCCGAGGCTAAATCTGTCCAGTATATTTTAGTTGTAAATGGGATTGAAAAAACTTTTGAGTCTCGTTCTATTAACTTAGCCGAGCAGTTTTCGGAAATTCCGGAGGGTAGTTGGGTAAAGATAACTCGGACTGGTGAAGGTTCAAAGACAAAGTATAAGGTTGAAGCTGTCTCTTCTCCGGACGAGGAGATAACCGACGATGACCTTAATGAGATTGATAAAAGGGTTACCAAACCGGCAGGCTCCCCGGACCCAAAAAAGGAAACGCAAGCCTAAAACGACGGGGAGAGCAGGGGCGAGGCTACTCAGGCGGACGGGATAGTCTCAAGGGCTTATCGTTCGAGCCTTAACCCGCCGACCGGGTGACACTCAGGCAAAGAGAAACCCCGGCGGTAAAAATCGGACGCCATCGTTTTTATTAACCTTAACCTTATGCCTCCAAATAAGGAGGCTCCGCTATCTAGGCACCGGGATAGTATATAATAGAGGTTAAGGAAAATCAAGTTTTGTTAATAAAAACGGCGAAAAATTTTTCAAAAAATGATTGTTTTCGGTTTAACTCTTTTATTCTTTTTACTTGGTATTGTCGCCGGTTTTCTTGCTTCGGCTTACTTCTGTCGTTGGTTTTGGGACGAATACGAGCAATAATTTTTGTCGTCCTTCTTCTTATAAGTTTTTTAGTAATGACGAAAACTTTTTTTTCTTTTATTGGTAAAAAAAAAGTTTTCGGGGGGGGTTTCCCACGAGGGGGGGGTGTCCCCCCCCTGTGGGGTTGAGGCGGTGCTTGCCTCATAAAGAATGAAAATTGATAGGGGGGGAGCGCCGAAGGCGCTGCCGCCTTTGGCGGCAAGCATTATGCCGAAAAAGCCGTATGCGCTTGTAAAGACCACAGAGCGTAACATTGGAAAAACACGTTCCCGCGATGGTTCGATTTAAGGAAGCCTCTCGGATTGGCTGGAGCGGGGGAGTATCGAAAGCAGTAAAGAAAATCGGGCATAGGCGCGAAATGAAGCAGGTTTTGGGTGTATATGGGCAGTTAGGCGGCACGAGCCGAGCGGTTCGTTTTTTTGACGGCGAGTGCCGCCGACATTAACAGTTTTTTCTTTTGGGTTTTGTTTTTTGCTTCATTTAATTCTCCGCTGCGAATGAGCGCCTATTGAGAGACCCCCCCATTTTGCCCAACGGTTTCCATTTACTTTACTATGGGATAATTATTTACTTTCGTAGCTCGCCCATAGGCGAGCCTCGATTTCCTTTCGTTTTACCACGCAAAATGGGGGGGAGGCAAGCACCGCCTCCATTTTTAATAATTTTTTTACCTCTTTTTATTAAAACGTCTATGGCAAATTCCGTCCCGAATTCGTCGTAGACGATTTCGGGTTTTCACGAAGTGAAAAAGGAATTTGCTGGATCTGGGGCGGCACGAAGTGCCGCCTCAAAGATTTAAAAAAGCGTCCAACTCGAGGTTTGGGAAAGGATACAGACTTTGAAAGCGGGAGGAGGCGTAACAGGAACAGTTTAGGCAGGCTGGCTTTTGAAGAGGAGCGGATACAGAGGCTTGGATTTTAATTTTTAAGGGGTAAAATTGGCGGTTTCAGACTAACAAAGAAGTAAAGCGTCAAAAGCCAGCCTGCCGTTGTGCCCGAGCAAAAAAGAATTGCGACGAACCCGAAGGGCGAAAAATTTGGGGTAGTGTCGAAGGGGACCCCAAATTTTTCGTCGCAAACTATAGGGTTTTCCAAAAGGCGTAGGGGAATTTTGGAAAAAAAGGTTCCCCCTCCAAGTTTCCCCCCACTATAAATAATTAGCCACCGCTTTTGCGGAGGGGGAGGTTCAAAAGGGGGAAAGCGCCGTAAGGCGCAGTGGGGGGAAATGGAGGGGGAACCTGCTCCCTATAGTTTGCGATTCGTCGCTAATTCTTTGCTCGGGCACACTCCCCGAAACGAGTGCCGAGAGGTGGTCGGCACGAGTGGAGGGGAGAAAAAGGCGGTTGTTTCCAGCCTTTTATTTGCGGCTTCCGAGATTTGGTAGCGGATGCAGACTTTATTTGCGGCTTCAGAGGTTTGACGCTTGACTATCATTTTCGGCTTCCGAGATTTGGTTGTGGCTGGGGGGTGCGGGGGTGTCTCCCCCCGCCTTGAAGGGGGGGAGGCTCTTTGAGGGGGGGATATTCCCCCCCTCAATAGATTGGCAGTCCCCGACGGCACATCACCCGCGAGGCGTAAGCGTTAGCGTAGCCCTCGCGAGTGATGCCCTGAAGGCTGGTTTGCCGAGCCGCGCAAGTGCAGCCGAGCGAAGCGAGGAGCAGTTGTTCGAAGCGCGGCGAGGGTATCCCCGCCGTAGGCGGGGACAAAAAACACTCTCCACAGAGGCTCTGCGAAGCAGAGGGTGGTGGAGTGTGTTTAAGCCGTAAAGGGGAATGCCGCCGAGCGAGCGGAGAAGCGAAGCCGTAGGCGAGCGTGATTTGCTTGAACGCGAGCGAGGGTATCGGGGACTGCCAAAAATATCTTTGTTTCGGTAGTTATTTGCGGTTTGGTTGTTAGGCGAGGCGGTCAATCAAAACGTCGTCCTCACCCCGCCACCCTCGCTGGGGGTGGCGGGGTCTGCGGCAAAAGTCAAGCGTAGCGCGAGTTTTGCCGATGAGGACGTCGTTTTGAGCAGGGTTTGACCGCCGAGCCGACACGAGGTAGCCCCCGCCGTCCCCCGCCGTAGGCGGGGGTTTGTTAGCCGAGCCATGCCGAGCGAAGCGAGGCAAGCGACACCACGCCGTAGGCGGGGTGTAAAGTCTGCGAGTTTACGAGCAGTCTTTAAGCGTTGGCGAGGCTGACAAAAGGCGGGGGCGATGGGTGCAGTAAAGCGGTTGGGGTGCGGCTTCAGAGGTTGGGATTGGCTCGTTGTCGTCCAAGTGATATACTATAAGCGGTATGTCAGTTCTTGTTGGTCCACTTTTTAGTTTATCCGCCTCCGGTTTGCTTGGTAAAGCATTATTTTATTATGATACTAAATACGGCGCGCGCGTGCGTGTTCCTAAAAAATCTTTTGTTCCTCCGGGGGCGATTTGGGAGGTTAATAAGGAGTGGTTTAAGGCGGCTTCTGATCGGTGGAAAAAGGTTTTGACTAATCCTATGAAGTGGGCTTGGAAATTAGCTTATAGTGGTAAGTGTGATACTGCTCGGGATATTTTCATGGGTCAACAAATAGAATTGTGGAATTTATCCCCTCTTAACAATTTAACATGGCCTACTAAGGGCGTTGCTCCGGTTGGTGAGTTCTACATTGATTATGACGAGTACGTCGGGGAGATTAACTGCTGGTTTAGGTCTCCGGAGAGCATGAATACACCTACGCCTACTAGGGAAAGCTGGGTTAAGATAAAACAGTATTGTAGTAGTTCCGTCTGGGCCAATAAATTAGATAACTCAAATCCGCCGAGTGAAGAAGAAATTACTAAAGAGAAACAAGGTTGGCAATACAAGTTTGCTCTTGAGACTGGCCATGTTAACTATCTTTGGGGCGGGCTTAGATATTATAATGGTAATATTGAGTGGAGGTTCATCGGCTCGTTTGTCCGGTGATTTGATATTATTAAATTGCTGGTGGAGTGGCTCGTTATCGTCCAAGCGAGCCAAATTGTGCTATGAAAACTACTAACTTTGGCGTCATGTTAATGGTTAAAGATGTTCCGGCCTTGGTAACTCCTTTGCCGGGTCAAACTTTTTTGGGCGTGTTAATTGATTCTATTAGTCAAGTTAAATACTCTCTTGATATTATTCAGTACGAGTGGTACTTTTACCCCGGACAGCCTAACTCTCAAATTCAGGCTCTTAATCGTGCTGTTTTAGCTCAGGCTGAGGCTGGGAAAAAGATCCGCGTTTTGCTTAATAAAGAGGGTAGAGGTCAACATCTTACAGCTATAAATATGAAGGCTAGCCGTTATTTGAGCGAAGCCGGTATTAGTGTTAAGTTTGGTAGGACTTTTCCTATTACCCATGCGAAGCTTTGGATTTTTGATGATGATGCGGTGATTTTGGGTTCTCATAATCTTTCTAATAGGTCTGTGACGGTAAATAATGAGTGTTCTGTTCTCATAAAAAGCCGGGAGGTTGCGGTTGAGTTTAAGAGATATTTTGATATTCTCTGGGGGTTATTCTAAAGGTTTTCGGCGGTTTTAAGTGGGTGTTAGTCAATTTTGATGGCTGTCTGGTGACATTGACGGCTGGCGATTGGCTCGCGATCTGCTCTCCCGGTTCGTGTTCTATGGTCTTTACAAACTGGTTTCAAATGGTTTAGAATTTCTTTAAGGAGGTGATAAATGGAGGCGCTATATTTAATTTTAGCCGGCGGCTTCGGTGCTTTTGTAAAAGATTTAGTTAAAGATAATAAACTCGTTTTACCTAAATATGAAGATGACTCAATCGTCCTTGGCTTTTTGGGCGGGGTAATAATTGGCGCGGCTGTTGGCTATGTTGTAGATCAAAATCCGACGACTGCCTTTTTTGCTGGCTATGCTGGTTATCAAGTTTTAGAGTCGCTTGTTCCAAAAAAAACACGGAGGTAAAAAATGGCTTTGGTAATGGGTATCACTCTCCCTGCCGGGTTGGAGATTATTTATAATAAACAAATTAAAATGTATGATATTTCTGTCCTTTGTAATGTTGGTAAAAACCCTCAGTTTTTCCCCCGTGATAAATTTTATACTCTTAGAGGAATTACTTACCTTTTCCAAATAGCTTATGCTTGGAGTTCTCTTTCTGACGAATTAAGGGACGAGTGGAAATTGGCCGGTAACGTAATTGGTCAACATGGTTATAATCTCTATGTTCAAGAAAAATCTTACCGGTTAAAGTATGGTATTGGTGGGGAGCCTACCCCTTCCTTATATCACCAGTATACCGTCGGCCATATTAACATTCAGTCTCCCGCTTCCTCTGCTTTTATTGCTCAGTACAATAATCGTAGAATAAACTTTCCCGCTAGTTTTGAGCTTTGTTTTAAGACTAATCTAACATCCGCCGGTTCTAACCCTTATGCTCAGCTAAAGTTTACTTGGACCCGATATTATGAAGGCCAAAACATTGAAAGTACGGAGATTATTGATCTTCCTCTTGTCTCTGGTTGGGATAAAAGGAAAAAATGGATTACACAATACAAGGGTATTAGGGGAAAATGGAGACTTGAGTTAGAATTAAATGATGTAACCGGGGATATTTGGTTTGATAATGTGATTGTTGAGTATTCCGGGGAGATTAAGATAAATGACCCCTATTGTTTAGATGTAGTAAAATGGTGGAAGGGAGTAAATCTCCCTGAGGGAGTTACTTTTGAAACGGTTTATCCTACCGGAGGTGCTTTATAAATGCCGATAATCTGTTGGGGAAACTTAGCTAAATCTGCCGACGATACAACGCGAATTGAGCAAGCGATAATGGGTTATATTGAAGGGCACGACGCTAATCCCAACGCTCATATGGGAGAGGATTATTCTTTAGGTGCGCATAGGCTATCGGTAGAGATTGATCATCTTCCGTATTCAATTAGAAACAAGCTTCTTTATCCTCAATCCCGGACCTATAAAGCAATTGTTGATCCTGCTGGTTATGGAGACGAAACTGATATACAAAAAGCGATTGATTTTGTTAATAGTTTAGGAGGTGGTTCGATTTTTGTTAAGGCGGGGACTTATGTTTTAAATTCAGATATTACCCTTTATAATAATATTGAGATTATTGGTGAAGACAATGATACAGTGATTTTTGATTTTAACTCCGGGGCTTATCAATTTAAGTTAATTGGGACTTCCGGTACCCATAAGAAAAATTGTTGGTTAAGGAATATTCAGGTTAAAAATAGTAGGAAAGGAATGAATGGTGCGGTTTATTTTAACTATGTTGACGATTCTGGAGTAATTAACTGTAAATTTCAAAATAATAAGGCGTCGTCTGGCGGCTGGGGTTCAGCAATTAACGCTTCTTATTGTACCCGTATTAGTATTGAAGATAATTATTGTTATGATGATGAGATCTCTATCTGGATAAATGAGTGTACCAAATCTAAGGTTAGTAGAAACCATGTTAACGGAGCTGATCAAATTGGTATTTATCTTTCTGGAGGGCTAAATAACTTTGTTTTTGAAAATCTTATTGAAAATTCCGGAGGATCTGCTATCTGGGTTGAGAGTTCTCATCGTACTCAAATTATTGGTAATTTCATTAAGACCTTTGCTTCTTATGGGATAACTACTGGAGAAAATAATCCCACAGACTATTTAGTTATTTTGGGTAATTATATTGAGAATACAACGTCTTCCGGATCTGCTATAACTATGTATTTTGGTAGTAAATACTGCTCTATTGTTGGTAATGTTATAAAGCTAGCTGGAGGAGATGGGATTTATCTTAGTGATGCTGACCGCAATACAATTGTTGGTAATGTAGTTACTGGTGGGGATGTTGGACTTGAGCTTACGGCTGACTGTAACCGAAATGTGGTTATTGGCAATCAACTTTACGGGAATACGACTAACCTTATAAATAATGGGACAAATGGAGATGTGGCTCACAATTTAATATCCTAAAAATTTTTTATGCTAAACTATGATTATAAATGACTCAATGGTATGCACCGGGAATTAAAGGCCGATGTCCGCCATATGAAGCGCTTTATCCCTGTATTGCCCTTGTGTCGCGGGGTAAATTTCTTGATTGGTGGATTTATAAATACTATCACCCGGGTTACTCTGGTTTTGTCAAGCGTGGCAGCTCGGCTCAAATCGTTACTAAGATTTATCGTCCCTACAATCCGAGGACAGCTTTTCAGCAAGCGTGGCGGGCCTATATGTACTGGGGTGTTAAAAACTGGCAAAGTTTTGATGAGGAGACTAAAAGGTATTATAACCAAAGAGTAAAAAGGATAGGCGAGTGCGGCTATCATCGTTATTTGAGTCTTTATTTGAAGGCTAACTATCCGCCATCGGTGCCGGCTCTTGGCTATCTTTTGTTAGAGACTGGAGATAAAATTTTACAAGAGAGCGGCGATGGGATATTATTAAATTAATACTATGGCCGACAAAAAAATTACTGAGCTTACTGAGTTAACTACCCCAGCGTTTGAGGATCTTCTTCCTATTGTTGATGACCCCTCGGGGACTCCTGAGACTAAAAAAATTACCCTTAATACTCTTAAAGATAATATTTTTATTGATACTAGAATAGCGACTAAAATCGTTGCTGCTGATGGTTCCGGAGATTATAGCGATATTCAATCGGCAATTGATTCTCTTCCTGCTGGCGGCGGTTTAGTCTTTATTAAAGATGGGACTTATACCATTAACTCCCCTATTACGATTACTAAGTCAAATGTTGCTCTTGTTGGCCAGGGACCAGCGACAATTCTTGCTCTTGCTAATGGGGTTAATGATAGTGTAATTAAGATTGGGGACGAGGTGTCAAATATCACGGATGTCATTGTTTCTGATTTAAGTATTGATGGCAACCGGCTAAACCAAACTGCCGGATATGGAATTAGAATTTTAGCAAACTGCGACCGGATCTCCATTTTAAAGTGTATTATTAAATCTTGCTATAATGGGGGAGTTGGGAGATTAGCTGAGGCGACCTACACTAGAGTTGAGGATTGCCATTTTTCCGATTGTGCGGATGTTGTTATTCTTTTGATGTATGGTGCTTTTAGCATTGTTCGGGGAAACTACATTCGGGATGTAAATATAAACTCGGGAAAAGGAATTTATTTATACCAAGATAATGATTCTCTAGTTGAAGGAAATATTATTATTGGGAATGATGGAGCCAGTGAGCCTTATGGAATTGTCCTTTATGGTTGCTATCGGGGAGTGGTATTTTCGAATTTTATCAAGCAAGTTAATCGGGGCATTCGTCTTGCCGGAGTATGCTATCAAGTGCTTGTTGTTGGTAATGAAGTTTGGGATGTACAAAGTAACGGAATTGAGTTAGGTGGTGAGGATATAGCTTGTGAAAACAATTTTGTGGTTTCTCCCGGTGGCGCCGGAATTTTACTTGGCGATCAAAATAACTTGATTAGAGGCAATACTGTTAAAAATGCTGCGAGGGATTCTATCTATGGGTGGAGTGGTAAGCATGTTATTGAAGGAAATAATATTTGTAACGGTCAAAGACACGGAATTTATCTTTATTCGTGCGATCATTGTTTGATTAGAGGTAACCGGATTTATAACTGCGGTCAAGAGGCTAACGATACCTACTCTGATATCTATCTTGGAGGCGGTGGTACTCCATATGCCTCATATAATCTCGTTTGTGACAATTATATTTTAGAGGATGGGGCTACCAAGACTAAGTATGGTATTCGGGAAAATTCGGCTAATGACGATTATAATATGATTTGGAATAACCGGGTTATTGGGCCGGTTACAGCTAGTATTTCTATTCAAGGCGCTAATTCGGACGCCTCTGAAAATATTTTAGGTTAAGGTATAATTTTAATAATGAGCAGAGCATCGCCAACTAAACCAGTTTTACACGGAAGCGAGCATAATGTTGCCGGCAATGATCCTATTTCTGATTTAGTGACTCATGCCTCAAGGCACTTAGCTGGTGGGGCTGATAAGCTGAGCGGTGCTTTGGTCCTTATTGCCAATGATGAGACTGATTCGGCGGAAACTACCAGCTCAACTTCTGAGACAACTCTTAAAACAATCTCCCTCCCGGCTAACTCTTATAGCAAAATTTTAATTGAGGCTGATGTGATATCAAGATTTGAAGCTGATTTAAGTAGTAGATGTGATTTTACCTGGCGAATTAAATATAATGGGGTGACACAAAAAACTTTTGTTGTTAGGATAATTGCTAGTTCAACTTCTGGTATTGACTCCGGCGGTAGATATGTTACTCATCTTTCTTATATTATGAGTGGTGGTCAAGCCTCTGCGGCTAATGTAACGATTACCGGTCAAATGACAGTTTCTAATGCCGCTGCCGGTATATTAGTTCACAATGTCCGGCTTTGGGGGATTATATGATTATTTATGTTCTTGACAATCTCTATTTTTTTAGTTT
>Ga0315298_1006427_pt1 | contig 16058 bp, 10 predicted proteins | sample WHS_1_MG_FD_203077 | JGI IMG/M metagenome (GOLD analysis project Ga0315298, IMG submission 203077) | Extremophilic microbial mat communities from Washburn Hot Springs, YNP, Wyoming, USA - WHS_1_MG | ecosystem: Environmental > Aquatic > Thermal springs > Hot (42-90C) | place: USA: Wyoming... | reverse complement strand
GACGCCCAAACCCTAAACGAGCTAATAAAAAGAGCAGACATCAACCTCTACCTGGCAAAGCAGATGGGCGGGAACATCGCAAGCGGAGGCAGAAAGCAGGCCGCAGCTGCAGAGACAAGCAGCAACCTTACGGCTGAGCACGGCAACTCGTCAGCAAAAGCTGACGGCGCCGCTCTCCAGGATCTTGCCGCTTATTAGGGGCATCAGCTCGGAGCAAGGACGGCGTTCTACTTACCCTTCTTGCGCATCTCGGCCGACAGCCGGTGGAAAGCAAAGCCTTCGCTCTCGGCTAGCGTAATGAGAGGTTCGACTAACGCCGCAGCCGCCTCCTTCGCAACCTCCACAACGGTCGAGCGCCGCATGAACGTCTGAACAGACAGTGGAGAGCAGAACCGCGCAGTCCCCCCGGTGGGAAGCACGTGATTGCTGCCCGCTACGTAGTCCCCAAAGGCAGTGGCGCTGTACGCACCGAGGAATATTGCTCCCGCTGAGGATACTTTCCCGAGGAAGTCGCGCGCCTCTGCCAAGTGCAGCTCAAGATGTTCGGGTGCATATTTGTTTACAAACAGCTCGGCCAGGGCTAGAAAATCCTCTCCCGCGGCGGGATAAAACATGCTGATTGCCTCCCCGCCTGAAGCACTAGCATCATCGCCAGTGCCACGAGCACTTGTGCCCCGACCAGACCCTACTCGGTCATCAGTCCTGCGGCTGCCTTCCGCTGCGACGCACAGCTTAAGTCCCTGCACATGCTTTTCCACTGCAAGACAAAAGTCTTTGGATCCCGCAAGTAGCACAGCTTGGGCACCACTGCCATGCTCTTCCTGGGCCAAAAGGTCAGCCGCTACCCAATCCGGCCGAGCCGACTCATCCGCCACGACCACTACCTCGCTCGGACCCGCTAGGCTATCAATCCCCACTAAGCCTTGCACCTGTCTCTTGGCTTCCATTACATAGGCGTTACCGGGGCCGCAGATTACGTCCACCTGAGGAATGGTCTCCGTACCATACGCCATGGCTGCAATCGCCTGCGCCCCACCCACGCGGAACACCCGCCTAACATCCAGCATCCAACAGGCCGCGAGCACAGAGGAATTAACGGAACCGTCGCGGCGTGGCGGAGTACATACAACCAGCTCCTGCACCCCGGCCACCTGCGCCGGAATTACATTCATCACTACTGTGGAGGCATAGCTGGCGAGGCCCCCCGGTACATAAAGCCCGGCCCGCTTTACTGGCAGATGCCTGACCCCAAGCACCTGGCCCTGCGGTCCAACTACCTCCCAATCAGGTTCGGCCTCATGCTGGTGAAAAAATCTGACGTTATCTCGAGCCAAAGATAAAGCATCAACAAAACCAGGGTCGGCCTCCCGGTATGCTTTTTCTAGCTCTGCTTCGGAAACCACAAGTTCCGCGCCGCTTGCCCCCGGCCAGTCAAAACGCGCGGTGAGCTCCACCAGAGCCGCGTCGCCCCGCGCACGCACCTGAGCGATAATATCCGCCACCGCCCGCCTGATCTCATAATCGGCCTGTTCACCCGGACGCAAACTATCTACTACGGCTTCTACTGTGCGTGTTGAGAGTTCCGCAATTTTCAACCGACCAACCTTTCCTCATGTCCAATCCCTTAGGTCACCCAAGCACAACCGGCTGGTTCACCTTCCCACTAGGCTCCTTGTTGCACGCAGTCTTCGCCAAACAGCTGTTTTAGCTCAGCAAACAGCGTGGTCTGCGGCTCTACCCGAAATTGCCTTCCCAGGCGTACCCGCTTTGTACGGCTGCCAGCAGGCACATAAAGCTCGACAGGGCAGGAACCGGGAAACCGCTCGAGAACCTGTCTAAGTTCCGCCAGTACCCGCTCCGGAACGCGTCCGTCTTTTACCTTTACTGTCACGGGGGCAGGACCTTTGCGGACCGCAAATGGCTCCACTGCAATCGGGATAAACTTGGTCTCACTCTCCTCCTTGCGATCCACCCGCCCCTTTACCTTGACCACCCGGTCTTCCACCAAAAGGTCCTTGACCTCCCGGTAAAGGTTGGGGAAGCACAGCATCTCTACCGAGCCCTCCAGTCCCTCCAAAGCCACAAAGGCCATCTGCTCCCCCGTTTTCCTGCTCGTGATTCGCTTCACTGAGCTCACCATGCCTATAACAGTGGTTACCGTGCCGTCAGGCAGTTGACTCAGCTCGGAAATGAGGTGATCAGCCTCTTCGCTGATCTGGTGGCGCACATCTCTAAGCGGGTGGGAGGTTACATAAAGCCCCAAAGTCTCTTTCTCCAGGGCAAGCAGCTCTTCTTTGGAAAAATCCTCTGTAGGAATCTCCACCGGCAGAATACCGTTGCGAGCGGAAAATGCCGGCCCGTTTGCCGCTGGGCCCTCGTCTTTTGCGTTTGAAACCCCTGCCGCCCCCTGGCCAAGAGAGCCTTTCCCATCCTTCTCGGCAGGTTCACAACCGCTTGCAAGCAGATCAAAGATGGACGCCTGGCCCCGATCCGCGTCTACCCGTACCTTTTTGCCGTAAGCCATGGCCTGAGGCAAAACAGCAAGCATACCCCGCCGCGAGGGTCCAATGGAGTCCATGGCCCCTGACTTAACCAGGCTTTCTATGGCCCGTGCATTTACAATGTTTAGATCCACCCGCTGGCAGAAGTCAAAAAGATTGGTGAATGGTCCGTCCTTCTCTCGAGCCTCCAGGATATTGCGGATAGCAGTTTCCCCCACGTTCTTAACCGCGTTTAGTCCAAAGCGAATACGTCCTCCGACTACCCGGAAATCAAGAACTGACTCATTGATGTCCGGCGGCAGTACTTCAATGCCCATTTCGTTGGCCACACTTACGTAGAAAGGCACCTTGTCCTTAGTATCCATCACGCTGGAAATCAAAGCCGCCATGTACTGCACTGGGTAATTTGCCTTAAGATAGGCGGTCCGGTAAGCAATAAGTGCGTAACAGGCCGCATGCGACTTGTTGAACGAATAGTCTCCGGCCTTTTCCATAAGCGACCACAGGTAATCAATGACCTCCGGGGCAGTACCGGTGGCGGCTGCTCCAGCTCTAAACTTAGGCTCCAATTCCTCCAAGCGCGAGCGAATTTTCTTGCCAATAGCCTTGCGCAGGTCATCAGCCTGGGCAGGAGTGAAGCCCCCGATGCGCTTGGAGATTTCCATAAGCTGCTCTTGGTAGATGGCGACGCCGTACGTAGAGCTCAGGATGGACTCAAGGCGCGGGTCCTGATACTTAATGCGCGAGGGATCACGTTTGTTGCGCGCATACTCGGGGATAAACTCCATCGGTCCCGGGCGGTAAAGAGCCACCAGCGCAATAAGATCGTCAAACTTGGTAGGCTGGATTTCCCGCAAGGCCTCCTGCATGCCCGGAGATTCAAACTGGAACACGCCTTCGGAATCTCCCCGCGCCAGCATACGGTAAGTAACCTCGTCATCTAGAGGAATGCGGTCAATGTCAAAGTCGGGACAGGCTTCGTCGCGGATCATGCGCACGGCATTATCAATCACGTCCAGGTTGCGAAGCCCAAGAAAGTCCATCTTGAGCAGGCCCAGCTTCTCCACATCGGTCATGGAGACCTGAGTGACTACCTCGGCATCGCCTTTTTGCATGATCGGCAGATGATCCGTCAGAGGCCCTTTTGAAATCACTACCCCTGCCGCATGGATGGAGTCCTGGCGTATAAGCCCTTCTAGTGGTCGAGCAATATCCACGACCTGACGTACCAGATCATCGCTATCGTAAGCAGCACGCAGCTCACACTTGGGATCGGCGAGGCAGGCCTCCAGGGTAACGTTCAGGCCTTCCGGAACCATCTTGGCAATGCGGTCAGCCTGGCTGTACGGTACATCCATGACCCGAGCAGCATCTCGTATGGCCTGCCGCGCTTTGATAGTGCCGAATGTAGCAATCTGAGCTACTCGGTCCCGACCGTATTTGTTGGCCACATACTCGATGACCTTGGCTCGGCCCTCTACCGAAAAATCAATGTCAATGTCAGGCATGCTAACTCGGTCGGGATTTAGAAAACGCTCAAAGAGCAGATCGTACGCCAGAGGATCGAGGTCGGTTATGCCCAAAAGGTAGGAAATGAGCGACCCCGCAGCCGACCCTCGCCCGGGGCCCACTGGGATTCCAGAGCGCTTAGCGTAAGTTACAAAGTCCCCGACAATGAGAAAGTAGGAGCAAAACCCCATCCGTTCCACTACAGCAAGCTCAGCCTCTAGTCGCTCCCGCGCCTCTTTGCTGATGTGCTCGCCGTATCGCCGCTTAAGGCCAAGCTCACACTGCTCTCTTAGATAGGAAGACTCTGTATAACCATTGGGAACAGGAAACTCGGGAAGCAGCATGCCCTCCAGCGAAATCGCCAAGTTACAACGCTCCGCAACCTCCGCTGTGGTTGCTACTGCTTCTGGGCAAGAGGCAAAAGCCTCCAGCATCTCTTCGGCGCTTTTTAGATAAAACTCTTGCGAGTTAAAGCGGAGACGGTCTGGCTCCGAAAGCCGCGCTCCGGTCTGAATGCAAAGCAGCACATCATGTGCCGCCGCATCCTCCTTGCGCAAATAGTGGACGTCATTGGTGGCAACCAGTTTGAGACCGGTCTTGTCGGCCAACTTGACAAGGCGGGGGTTAACTTGCGCTAACTCGGGAATCCCCGTTTCTTGCATCTCCAGATAGACATTCCCCTCACCAAAAATGTCAAGCAGACGTTTGACCTCCTCCATAGCCGCATTTTCCGCTCCGTCCTGAAGAGCCCGGGAGAGCCGGCCAGTAGCGCAACCGCTTAGGCAAATAAGACCCTCGGCGTATTCTTTAAGCGCGGCATAATCCATGCGGGGTTTGTAGTAATAGCCTTCAAGAAAAGCCAAACTACCCAGTTTGAGCAGATTGCGGTAGCCGGTCTGGTTTTCGGCCAGCAAGGTAAGATGCCAGCGCTCCTCGTTTTGCCCCACCTTGCGAAAGCGGTCGGGAACAACATAGGCTTCCAAGCCTATGATCGGTTTTATGCCCGCTCGTCGGCAGCACTCATAGAACTGCACAATGCCGGAAAGAACCCCGTGATCGGTGATGGCAAGCGCCTTCATGCCGAGCTCTGCGGCTCGCTTCACCAACTCGGTCACCTTGCAAGCCCCATCAAGAGCCGAGTAGTCGGTATGTACATGAAGATGACAAAAAGATCGTTCCACACCAGCCCCTGTGCCTTCCCACGGTTCGCCCAATCGCTTGTCTCCTCCCCCGCCACCTACGTGTAAGGCAGCCTCCAAACCAGCGGTTAAAGACCAGATATACCTAGGTAAGCGCCAGAATTACCTCCCGAGCCTGAGGAAATTGTCTAAGCAGCGCCTCTCTTTCTGCAAGTTCAAAATCCTCAAAGTGAAAACCAGGAGAAACGACGCACCCAACCAACGTCCAGCTAAGCTCCTGCGGGCCCCGCCGATCGGAAACCCATCTCCGCTCCGGCAAACGACTTGTTCCCCAGTCCGCGTACTTGCCTGTAATCACCTGCGCCCCCACCCAGCGACCGGCAGGTACCAAGACCTGCGGACAAAAACTGTCTAGAATAACCGGCGACGGGGCCTGATGAGCCCCGGCAGACCCACCGTCACCCAAAGGCGGCTCCTCTGCCTCTGAAACCGAGCCTAGCACAAACAAAGCAAGGGCTGCTCCGGCATGGAAAAACCAAAGCTCATCAGACCGCAGACGGTGAAAACGGCTAGGGGAGGTGTCGGTAAGCAGATACAAGATGGAAGTGCAGAGAGAACGCTCGCCCTGGACAGACTGGACAGTGTACCAAGAGCGGTAGGTCTCCCGGTAGTAACCACCTTCTAGATGGGGCTGTAGACGCAGAAGCTCAATCACCTCCGCCGCGCTATGCCTCTCAAGCCCTACAAACGCCATAACGCCCTCCCTTACTTCCCCCTTAACGAGAACCCCTGCGCCCCTTCGCCCTCAGCAACAACTGGGTTCCACAACCTGCCTACTCCGTCAATGATCACTTCTACCTGGTCGCCAGGCTTCAGTTCGCCCACTCCTTCGGGAGTCCCCAGCATAATAAGATCACCAGGCCACAGAGTCATTGCCTGGCTTAACAACGAGATCACCGTGTAGGGATCGCGGATCATGTCCTTCAGCTGGGATTCCTGCCTGAGCTCTCCATTTACCCTGGTGCGAATCCAGGCTTCGGGCGAGGGAGTTTCTGTCTCCAGATAAGGACCAGCTACGGCAAAGGTGTCGTAGCCTTTTGCTCGCCACCACTGGTTGTCTTTGGCCTGATACTCCCTCTCGGTGACATCATTGGCGCAGGTCCAACCCCATACTACCTTTCTTGCCTCCCGAGGAGACAGCCTTCGCGCCGGCCGTCCGATTATTACCGCCAGTTCACCTTCATATTCCACCCGGACTGCGTCTTGTGGGTACACAATGGCCTGGCCGGAGCCGACCAAACTGGAAGAAGGCTTGAGGAAAAAAAGCGGCGGGGGAAGCTCTTTGTCCGCCACATGGCGGTAAGTCACCACTGTTCCCGGGGCTTGTGCCGCTTTCCGATCCATCTCGTCAATGTGCGGGCGAAAGTTCCACCCCACTCCTATTATCTTGCCCGGGGACACCGGGGGAAGCAAAGGTGCCTCGTTTACAGGCACTACCTGGCCAGCCAGACTGGAAGGAGACTCAACAATGTAGGCGTCGCCTTCTACTACCGCTTGACAGATCTGGTCGTGATAGTAGATACGCGCAATCTTCATGCCTGGTCAGAAAGCTCCCCGGAAACCGACAAAGTGCCACTCTTGCCGCACGCCTCCCTCGAGCGCAGAAGACCGTACGTGATTGAATCCACCAGCGCTTCCCAGGAAGCCTCTACCACATTTACTCCCACACCCACGCTTCCCCAAGTGTCGCCGCCATCGGTGGACTCAATCAGGACTCGGGTTTTGGCTGCCGTGCCCTGGTTTTCATCCAGAATACGTACGCTGTAATTAATCAAGTGAATATCGCGCAGCTCAGGAAAACGACGCTCAATCGCCTGGCGCAAAGCCTTATCGAGAGCGTTTACAGGGCCGTTTCCTTCGGCCGTCTCCACAAACCGCTCGCCGTTGACGTGTACCTTAATAGTAGCCTCGCTGACTGTCGCCCCGTCCTCGCGCTTCTCGACAATGATGCGGAAGGCCTCAAAATGGAAGAACTCCACTTTTTGCCCTAGTTCGGCGCGCAGCAACAGTTCAAAAGAAGCGTCCGCCGCTTCGTAGTGGTAGCCCAGATGCTCTCTTTCCTTAAGCCGCCTAAGCACACGCTCCGCCACTTGCTTTTCGTCTTCCGGCGAGTACCCCAACTCGCGCAGACGCTGTTTGATCGTGGCCCGCCCCGACAACTCGGACACCAGAATATGGGGCGTATTGCCCACCAAAGCGGGATCAATGTGCTGGAAGGTACGGGGGTCGCGCTCCATGGCCGCGACATGCATCCCGCCCTTGTGCGCAAAAGCGTTGTGCCCTACGTAGGGCTGGTGAGCGTCGGGGGCTACGTTGCATAGCTCGGCCACAAAGCGAGCTGTATCGGTCAGTTTGGCCAGGTTGCGCTCGGTTATGCAGTCAATTCCCATCTTTAGCTTCAGATTGGGGATTAACACGCATAGATCAGCGTTTCCGCACCGCTCGCCGTAGCCGTTAATGGTTCCTTGCACCACGTCTGCCCCTCGTTCCACCGCGACCACTGAGTTGGCTACCGCGCAACCCGTGTCGTTGTGCGCGTGAATGCCCACGCGGCAGACAGAGGCAAATTCAGTCACCACCATTTCCACCGCCTGTGCCACCTGTGAGGGGAGAGCCGCCCCATTAGTGTCACAAAGACAAACAGCCTCTGCTCCAGCCTCAACCGCAACGCGCAGACAGGCTAAAGCGTAATCAGGGTGCGCCCTAAAAGCGTCAAAAAAATGCTCTGCGTCGTAGAAAACTCGTTTGCCTTGTTGGACAAGAAAAGCCACCGAGTCGGCAATCATACGCAGGTTTTCCTCTGCGTCAACCCGCAAGACTTTTTGGATATGAAGATCCCAGGTCTTGCCTACTACTGCGGCAATAGGAGCCCAGCAGTCAGCCAGAATCCGTAGCTGGCGGTCCTGGTCCGGCTTTACTCCGCGCGCCCGCGTCATGCCGAAGGCAGCCACCGCGGCGGCGCCAAGATTTTCTTTTTCCAGACGGCGGAAGAATTCCTCATCCTTGGGATTGGACGCGGGAAAGCCTCCCTCGATGATGTGCACACCCAAATCGGCAATGCGCGCAGCAATGCGCAGTTTCTCCTCCACCGAGACGCTTAGCCCTTCCCGCTGCATGCCATCTCGCAGGGTGGTGTCGTATAGAAGTACGGGTCGTCCTGGAGTCATTTGTTGTTTTGCCTGGTTTTGCGTCCCTACCCGACGCGCCTATGCGTTTACAAGTCCGGTACTCTTGCTCTTACTGCCGGTACACCGGAGTCCCGGTGCTTCTAGCATATTCGTGAAAACGAGCAATGATCTCACGAGTAATCGGCCCCGGCACTCCCTGACCAATGGGACGCCGATCTAACTCCACCACTGGTCCGACCTCCGCCGCTGTGCCGGTAAGAAACGCCTCATCTGCGTTATACACTTCGTAAAGCGTGTAAAAGCCTTCCTCCACCTCCAAACCCATACCGGCAGCAATCCTCATCACCACTGCCCGAGTTATACCTGGGAGAGCCCCCAGCGATACACTGGGCGTCATTACTCGACGTCCCTTAATGAAGAAGAAGTTATCGGCAGTGCACTCGCACACATAGCCAGAAGTGGTAAGAAAGAGTCCCTCGTCCACACCCGCATCTCTTAGTTCAAGAGCACCGAGCACGTTGTTCAGGTAGTTAAGGCTCTTGATAGCCGGGTTTATCGCCTGGGGATCATTGCGGCGGGTAGCCAAAGTTCTTACCTTAAATCCTTTCTCGTAGGCTTCCGGCGGATACAAAGTGATGCCCCCGGCGATGCAAAACACGGTCGGCTTGGGGCACTTGTTGGGATTAAGGCCCAAATCTCCTACCCCGCGGGTGACCACCAGACGCACATAACCGTCCGTGACCTCGTTGCGGCGAATGGTCTCCATCATGGCTTCCACCAGCTCATCGCGGGAAAGCGGAATCTCCAAGGCCAAAGCTTGCGCCGAGGCATAGAGTCGGTCAATATGGGCATCAAGCTCAAATACGCGTCCGTTGTAGATACGGATGCCTTCAAACACCCCATCGCCGTACAGAAGACCGTGGTCAAACACACTGATTTTTGCATCCTCCCTGCTGTAGAACGCGCCGTCGATGTAGATCTGCATCACTGCCTCCGTAAACCAAGCTCTGGCCTAAAAGAAACTTTGCCTATGGCGGGAAGTATACAAAACCTGGGAACCGGACACACTTTTTTGCAAGAGTCCACTTGCATGTGACCAAGCCACAAAGGTCAGGTGGCCTTGGCTGAAGCAGACTACCCCGGCTAAAGCAGCGTGCCCACTTGAAAAACCAACACACCCAGGACGAAAGACACCGCAAACATGAGGCCTATACTCGCCCCAAACCAGACCCATGACCGCGACTCCTGGCGAATGACAGCAAGCGTAGCCACACAGGGGATGAAGGTCATCTGCACCACCAGAAAGGCGGCGGCCGCCGGCGGCGTAAGTACACTAGCTACGGTGGCCGCCAACCCTCCTTCGCCGGCGGCCGCCGCAAACACCACCCCCAAAGTCGCTACCGAGTTCTCTTTCGCTACAAAGCTGGAAAGCAAGGCCACAATCAGCCGCCAGTCCCCCAACCCCATTAGAGCTCCCATCGGCACAAGCCCCCGGCCCAGAATCCCCAGCACACTTCCACTCGGGTCCTCACCAGGGTAGTTCGCCAGCACCCAAACCACCGCCGAAACGGCCACAATGAGAGTCCCAGCCTTCCTAATGAAGGCAACAGTGTTTCTCCACACATAAAGACCGATAGTACGAGCATTGGGGGCATGATAGAGTGGCATCTCCATGACTAGAGCACTTCGCTCACCCTTGAAAACAAGCTTATTTACCGCCACGCCCACAAGGGCTAGTACCACCAGGTTGCCCCCCACCAAGGCTAGTGAAACCCAAATGGCCGCCCGCCCAAAAAAAGCAGGGGCCAAAAAAACAAGCACCGCAAGTCGCCCAGTGCAGGGCACAAAGGGTGTAAGCAGGATGGTAAGAAGACGGGCTTTGCGCTCTTCAATAATACGACTGCCCAATACAGCCGGAACATTGCAACCAAAACCCAGGAGCAAAGGCAGACACGACTTACCATGCAATCCCATCCAGTGCATATAACGGTCGGTTACGTAGGCCACCCGGGTCATATAGCCCACGTCCTCCATCAGGCCTAAAGCGGCAAAGAAAACCACCAGGATGGGAAGAAATGACAGCACCGTCCCGGCTCCACCCACTATCCCGTCAGCCAAGATGCCGCTTACCCACTGAGGCGCGCCGCTAAGCAGTTCGCGCAAGAGTCCGGCTAGTCGCCCCGTTATTAGCTCACTTAGTCCTTCGGAAGCTGGGCCTGCCACCACATAAGTGACTCCAAAGAGCCCAGCCATCGCGCCCAGTAGCACTACCAATCCCCAAAAAGGATGGGTCACCACTCTATCTATGCGGTCTGTAATTACTGTCACTCCCCGGCGCGGCTGCACCACCGCCGCCCGCACCATGCGACCAATCCAGTCATAGCGACCGCCGGCAATATCAAGAAACGCATCCTCGTGGCCAGCAAGCACAGCGTGGACCCGCGGCCAAACGTCTGGAGCCGTCTGCTGAACCACTTGAGTCACCTCGCTGTCTCCTTCAAGCAGTTTTACTGCCGTCCACTCGAGCGGATAGTTTGCGGGCAGCTTGCCTTCGAGAAGCTTGCGTACTTGCTCAAAGACAGCCCGGTGTTTCTCCCGTATTACCGGGCGGCTGGACTGGGACAGCTCTGGATGCTCCACCAGCCGCTCAATCGCATCCATTAACTCAACAAGACCCTTGCCTTTGCTTGCTGCCAGCGGTACCACCGGCACTCCCAGGGCTGCCTCCAGGACCGGAGGCTCTACGTGCACGCCGTGCGCCTCAGCAACATCCATCATGTTGAGAGCCAACACCAGAGGAATGGGCATCAGCAACAGCTCGGACACCAGGTACAGGTTGCGCTCCAGCGTGGCTGCATTGACAACGGCCACCACCACGTCCGGACGGTCGTGGAGAAGATAATCGCGGGCAATACGCTCTTCCTCTGAACCTGAGGTCAAACTATATGTGCCAGGAAGATCAACTACCTCATACTGGCGTCCTCTGAAGGCAAAACGCCCGGTTTTTTTCTCCACAGTCTTGCCCGGCCAATTGCCGACATGCTGATTTAGACCGGTGAGGGCGTTAAAAACAGTGCTTTTCCCCACATTGGGCTGGCCAGCCAGGGCCACTCTAACCACTTGACCAGGGTCTCTCATTTATCAGCCGGCTTTCCTTGCCACAAGGTGAACTCCAGCACAGTCAGGGGGCATAAGCGGCTACTCGTTTGCTCCCACTAGAGGCTCCACCAAGACCCTGGCTGCCTGCCCTCGCCCAAGGGCAAGGCGTGCCCCGTGCACTTCAACGATTAGAGGCCCGTGGCCGCGGTTCTGGAGCACAGTCACTTGTGCACCCGGGACAAGGCCCAAAGCTACCAGGCGTCTTGCCAGGCCGAAAGCCCCCGGAAGCTGCCTTACAATTGCACGTGCCTCGCTGGGTAGGTCAGCAAGTGAGGTCATGATTGGCCCTCCCGTTTCCTGCCCACTCCGTGCTGCTCGGCAAAAGCCACAAAGTGCTCCAGCACCTCGGGGTCTAGTACGTGTTCCATTTTGCAAGCCGCACTCTCGGCCTTTTGTGGGGAGACACCCAGAATGTCGGTAAGAAAATCGCGAATGGTGTTGTGGCGCCGCTCCACCTCAAGCGCTAACCCCAGGCCCTTGCTGGTGAGGGTTACATGGCCATAACGCGCATGAGTCACAAGTCCTCGCGCAGATAAGCTTTTTAGAGCACCGGTGACGGAAGGTCGCGAAACTTGGAGCTGGTTGGCAATTTCACTTACGCGAGCTACTCGGGAGGCACGCTCTAGCTGAAGAATAGCCTCCAGATAGTCCTCCATGCTTGCGCTGAGTTGTCCGCTTTGTTCGTTACTCATAGCGCCTCCATTCCTTAAGTACTTCCGTCATACGGCGCTGGCTATTGCCCTTTGCCGTTGCGCCCCCTTGGCCACGGCCAGATCGGCCTTCGGTAGGAAGATACGCCCAGCTGGGCAGAGTTAGGCTGGACTAATTTAGCGTAAAACGGCTAATAAAGCAAAGAAAACCTATCTCTTGGTCACTAAGCCTCGAAAAACGGGCAAGTTTGCACAAACACACCGTGCGGGGCGAAACGCCAGAAGGGCTTTCATTAAGCTCGGTGACTTACAACCACCCGGTCGCGGCCCTCATTCTTAGCCTGATACAAGGCATCATCAGCCGCGCGCAGGAGCTCCTCGGCGCACTCGTCTGCAGCAGTTGCTCCGCCAAGACTCACTGTCACGGAGATCTTTCTTCCCGACGGAATAACCACTGGCTCGGCTTTGATAGTTGCGCGGATGCGTTCGAGAAGTGGAAGCAGTTGCTCCTTTCCCACTCCGGGAAGCACCAGTAGAAACTCCTCGCCCCCGATTCGCCCCAAAGCGTCGTATGGCCTCACAGCCTCCTGAACCCGAGCAACAACTGTTTGCAGCACAGCGTCTCCTGCGGCGTGCCCATACTGGTCATTTACCGCCTTGAAATGATCGATGTCCAAAATTGCAATGCTTAAGGGTTCTCGTTCGCGGGCGGCCCGCGCCAGTTCCTCTTCCAAGCGACCAAGAATTGCCCGGCGGTTCATAACCTGAGTAAGGGGATCAGTAAGCGCCTGCCGCTCAAGTTCGCGCTGCATATCAAGCAGCTTGGCGTTAAGCTCAGCAAATCTTCGTCCCACTAGCAGCCGTGCCCGCAGTTCGTCCGGATCAAAAGGTTTTTGCACATAGTCCGAAGCGCCGGCCTCAAGACCGGTTGCAATGTCGTGCTTGTCTCCTCGAGAGGTAAGCAGGATGAGATAAGGTGGGTTGATCAAATCCATAGCCCTTATGCGCCGGCAAATTTCGACCCCGTCGAGTCTGGGCATCATCCAGTCCAGGACGGCTAAATCAGGAGCATCGGGCCGAGTCAGTATCTCCCAGGCTTCCTCTCCGTCGGGTACAGCAACTACTTCGTACCCCCAGCGCACTATAACCCGCTGCAACAGCAAGCGGGAGGCCGGATCATCATCGGCTACCAGCACTTTCATAGGCGCCCATTTCCTTAAGTGCTTACTCTTCCGGCTTACTAGCTTTTGTCACTGCTCGCCTCTGCAGCCCTGTCACTCGCTGCTCGCTTCGCTCCCTGCACTTGCCCTATAGGAGACCGCCCTTTTTCTCCGCTAGGGCAAGGAGTTTGCAAAGCTCTCTCTCGAGCTCCCGGAGAAGAGCCCGCGTCTCGGCACTTGAGACATCTTCTTGCGCCGCTCTTTGTTCCAACTGCAGAGATACTTTTCGCAAACCCTCTGCCCCTACACTGGCTGAGGAGCCCTTCAGGGCATGAGCCCTTTCTCGAGCTGTTCTGGCATCACCAGCTGCAAAAGCTTCCCTTACTTTTTCCACTTGGGAGCGCACGCTAGCCAGATATTCCTGTGCAATCTCCGCCGCCGCCTCCCGGTCGCCGTCAAACAAGCCAAGGAGCACTTGCTCGTCGAAGACGGCCGCCAGATTATCTTCTTCATCCTCGTCGGCAACGAGAGCATCAACTAGAGCCGTTTTCTCCCCGAGCCCCTCAATCAACTCTTCACCTGGTTCCACAGCCGGCTCAAAACCACTGGTTACAGACGCCGGGGGCATCCAGCGGCTTATGACCCCCTGCAACTCAGCTACCTTGATAGGCTTGGCCAGATAGTCATCCATCCCCGCGGCCAGACATTTCTCGCGGTCGCCCGACATCGCGTGCGCAGTCAACGCCACAATGACTGCTTGGCTGCTCTTTGCCTGCACAGCTGGATCTCGGAGACGAGCAGTTACCTCTAGACCGTCGAGGCCGGGCATCTGGACATCCATCAAGATAAGGTCGTAACGGTTTTCGGTAGCCATGGCCAGTGCCTGGGTCCCGTCGGAGGCTACATCAGCGGTGTAGCCCAGCTTCTCCAAAGCCTTAAGAGCTACTTTCTGGTTGACCGCGTTGTCCTCAGCAAGCAAGATGCGTGCCCGGCGACGAGCTCGTTCCGCAAGAGTATGGCGGGTAATTATTCGTTCCTTGTCTGGTGCCTGAGTAGCAGGCCGATTTTGCATGCGGCCGATGACGGCTGCCAGGCAGTCATACAAGTGCGACTGCCTCACCGGCTTTACCAGATAGGCGGCAAAACCTATTTTCTCCAGTCGAGCGGCATCGCCGCGGGCTCCCACCGACGTCATCATGACCAGGCCAGTGCCGGCAAGCTCAGGATCCGCCTTTATTTGCATGGCTAGCTGCTCTCCATCCATTTCGGGCATGCACATGTCGAGAACCGCCACCTGATATGGGTCGCCTTCGCGCACCGCCTGTCTGAGAGCAGCCAGTGCCTCCTTGCCACTGGCCACCTCAGTGTGACGGCAACCCCAGGACTCAAACATCCCGGCCAGGACACGCCGGTTGGTCGCGCTGTCGTCAACGCCCAACACACGAACCCCGGTCAAGCTAGCCAGTTCCCACTCCTCCGGGGAGTCAGCCTCGGCAGTTCCTTTGGCTAGAGGCAAACGGAACCAAAACGTGGAACCTTCTCCCACCTGGCTTTCTACACCGATTTCTCCCCCCATGCCTTCTACGAGGCCCTTGGCAATGGAGAGGCCAAGGCCAGTGCCGCCGTAGCGCCTTGTGGTGGAGACATCAGCCTGCACAAAAGGTTGAAACAGCTGTTCCCGAATGTGTTCGGGAATGCCTATCCCTGTATCTCTCACCATAAACTTGAGCCAGACTTCGTCCCGCTCTTCCCGCTCAAGAAGCACATGGACATCCACCTCGCCTCTTTCGGTGAACTTGATGGCGTTACCAATCAAGTTGGTAAGAACCTGCCGGAGACGGCCGGGATCACCCCGCAGTGAGGAAGGAACCTCAGGCTCAACCAGCATGGCCAGCTCAAGCCCTTTCTCATGCGCCTTGATGGCAAGCAGAGCCATCATGTCTTCCAGAGTGAGCCGCAGATCAAAGTCAATGTTTTCAAATTCGAGCTTCTTGGCCTCGATCTTGGAAAAGTCAAGAATGTCACCAATAACCGTAAGCAGGGACTCAGCACTTGAGCGCACCGTCTCGGCATACTCGCGCTGTTCGGGGGTAAGATCAGTGTCCAGGAGCAGATCGATCATCCCGATGATGCCGTTCATAGGAGTACGAATCTCGTGGCTCATGTTGGCTAGGAAGGCACTCTTAGCCTCATTAGCCGCCTGCGCTTCCAAGGCCAACTGGTTTGCTCGCCGAATAGCGTGTTCCAGCTCGCGATTGGCCGCTTCGGCTTTTTCCTTGGCCTGTCTCAACGCAACCTCATTCTTCTTGCGTTCCGTGATATCGCGGGCAAGAACAAAGTTGTACTCCTTGCCCTCATACTCAACAAAGTGAGCGGTAACCTCCACGGGAATTTCGCGCCCATCCTTGGTCCGGTGTGTGGTTTCAAAGTTCAGGGTACCCTTGCTCTTAAGTTCTTCCCAGTGATCTTGCCAGGGACGAGGGGCGTTTGGATCAATCTCGTAGATGCTCATGCCCAGCATTTCGCCGCGGGTGTACCCAAGCTGTTTACACGCGCCCTCACTGGCATAGGTAAGGAAGGCATCCGGCCCTATCCAAAGAATCTGAGCATCAGCGTGATCTACCGAGTACTGAGTAAGGCGGAGCTTCCTTTCTAGGCGTTTGCGCTGGGTGATGTCGCGAGCAAACTGGAAGCTATATTCCTCGCCCTCAAACTCTACGTGGTTGGCAGTAACCTCAACCGGAATTGTCCG
>Ga0315298_1006425_pt1 | contig 16064 bp, 16 predicted proteins | sample WHS_1_MG_FD_203077 | JGI IMG/M metagenome (GOLD analysis project Ga0315298, IMG submission 203077) | Extremophilic microbial mat communities from Washburn Hot Springs, YNP, Wyoming, USA - WHS_1_MG | ecosystem: Environmental > Aquatic > Thermal springs > Hot (42-90C) | place: USA: Wyoming... | reverse complement strand
ACCCTCTCCGAGGGCGTTAACTTGTGCAGTGTTTTGGCGGAGAGAGTGGGATTCGAACCCACGGGACCCTTTTGGGGTCCACACGCTCTCCAGGCGTGCGCCTTAGTCCGCTCGGCCATCTCTCCGTTCATGAGTTTATCACGCTTATCGCCTTACATCTATAAGTGTTTCCCTATAGTTGTTGAAATATGCTATTGTTCTTTACTTTTACTTATGGACGGAAAGATTAAAATTGAATCTACTTGTGAAAAAGGAATTACCTGCCAAAACCTGCAAAAAAGTCGCGGGGTATAAATCGGAGAAAAAATAGGCGAACATGAAAAAAATTGGCGTGAGAAGCCTAAGAAAATTCCAAGTAATAGTGGTAATTCTGCAATAGACCATGGAAAGGACAAATAAATAGGCAAATATTAGCCAAAATAAAAAACGACATGCACTTTTCTGCACGCCTTTATTTGTTTATTATAACACGAAATATTTATCTGTCAAACAATCCAAGCAAACGCGTTGCTATAAGAATTTCTTATATATTGATAGAAGGTAATGAATAGAAAAGAGGCCGTAAGTAGTAATTGGTTTGTGCAAATCCCTGATTGGCTGCAGGGAACTGACGGCTCTCCGAAATGTGATTGAAGTTCGTCTGTCGGACAAGTTTTTAATTAGAAAATGCCTCTTTATTTACATGAGATATCTTTCGGAACCTGTATCTTGATTTTCTGGCAGCATAGTATCACCGATGGCGAGCAAGCTTAATAAAGCGCTAAGTGAGTAAACGATAATAGAGGTTTAAAAAGTTTGGTTCCAATACTGCTTAGTCTGTGAATGCCGCTTAATATAAAAGGAGATTGGTGACAGAAGCACAATATTTAGTACCCACTAATCTACATACTGAACTAATGCAGTACTCTTTTAATTTCTTTGATTTGTAGGTAAGGCGACCAGGTTTTTTCTGCAGGAGCGAGAAAAATCACCCGTTTTTTTTGGTTTATTCATACTCCAGGAGGATTGTCACGTAAATATGGATGGGCGAAAAAACATATAGGTCTGGGTGGAGGTGTGCGGTGATTCTGAGAAACCAGACAAATAACAGAGCCTTTAATGCTCAATATGTTCTTAGGTTGATGATTCGCCCCATGCGTCTAACATATATAGCCGTCAGGTGGGACAGGGGGGAGTGCACCTGCGTCAGACCTCAAGCAAACCGCCTACCCTTACCCTGTCCCACCTCCCTCCCTCCCTTTTCTTGGGAGTGGGAAGGTTATGGATGTTTTTCCTCAGGAGTACCCGGTAGGTAAAGATATCGAGGGGATGTAACAGTAAACGTAAACAATAATTGCGAGCCTCGGGACGCGAAAGGCACCAATGGGGCCTTAGAGGATATGGCTGGGTGGCGCGTACCGGGCTCGCTTTATTTTTGCGCGACAAGTACTTTTTCAGAAACGCAACAGGCTGGATTATTAGGTAGGTTAGATGGGATAGTCTTTTAGGTCTGCACAGAAATGGCCTTCTGAGTTTCTTGCATGCTTTAAGACCTCAAGGGCAACATTTTTAACCTGTAATGGGTCCTGAAACTGGCGCTTCTCGTTTGTCACGACTGACATTGCAACCTTTACCCGGTTTGTTTTCGGATCACTGTCTTCATTCTCAAGTTCGGGACAAATTTTACACAGTTCCCTGTCGAAATTTTCTGTAAGCGCCTTGAATATTTGTGGAACTCTTAGGGGTACTGAAAGAATTACAAAGTCGTCCTCTCCCATATATCCGAGAAATTCTTCCTGCTCGGGCATAACAAGGTCGCCAAGTATTTTTGCAACAGCCCTTATGACTTCATTTCCGCGGTCAACCCCAAATTTGTAGTTTATATGCCGAAGATTGGATATGTCGACATAAAGGAAGGCAAAAAACTTTCCCCTTCGCTCGAGCCTTTTTCTGGTCTCCTCGTAGACCTGGTGCTTTCCCGGGAGATTCGTTAGTGGATCAATTGCAAATCCCTTTCCCGCTTTCCTTAATACAGATTTTATCCTTGCGAAAAGTTCAGCGTTTTCAAATGGTTTTGCAAGGTAATCGTCCGCGCCGGACTCAAGACCCCGGACAACGTGTTCGGTTTCGTCGAGAGCAGTGAGCATGATGATGGGAATATACTTCGTTCTGTTGTCCTCACGAAGCCTTTTGCATATTTCCCATCCATCGATGTCGGGCATCATTATATCGAGGATAATAATGTCCGGTTGATCAACGAGAGCCGAAACAAGACCAACTTCGCCGCTAATTGCAGTAACTACTTCGTACCCCTCTATCTCAAGGTTTATTTTCATCGCCTCGAGTAGGGCAACTTCATCATCAATAAGCAATACTTTTCGCTTTTTTGGTTCAACCATGAGGAATCTTTCCGTCCTTTGAGAAAACTTCCGTATTGATTCTAACATATCGCATTGACTGAAAAGGAGCCCGTTTTAACAAATGAAGAGGTGGCGCCTCAAATGAGCCCGTGGTTCTCGAGTAGAACTTGGTTACCAAGCACGTCTGATGTATTTCCATCCGCAACAATTTTTCCTGAATCCATAATGATAAAACGTCTGCAGATTTCTCTTGCCATGTCTAAGTCGTGGGTAATGATTATTTTTGTCGTCCTGAATGTCTTCACAAGTTCAATTAGCTCTCGTCTTCCTCGTGGGTCAAGGTTCGCGGCTGGTTCGTCCAACACTAAAATGGCAGGATCCATTGCAAGCACGGTTGCAAGAGATATACGTTTTTTCTCACCAAAGCTCATGTGATGCGGGGAACGTTTCTCCGAGCCAGACATGCCAACCCATGAAAGTGCGCGTTTTACTGCTTTTTCAGCCTGTTCTCTGTCAAAGCCAAGGTTAAGAGGCCCGAAGGCAACATCTTCCATAACCGATGGAGTAAAAAGTTGGTCGTCAGGATCCTGAAAAACAAGACCTACAAGCCTGCGGATTTCCCTCATGTTCTTCCTGTTAACTTCGAGCCCCATAATTTCAACTTTTCCGGAGCCTTCAAGAATCCCGTTGAGGTGTAACGCAAGAGTCGACTTCCCGGCGCCATTAGGTCCCATTAGGGCGACGGATTCACCACGAAAGATGGTAAGCGAGACGTTGTTAAGCGCTCGTGTTCCATCGGGGTAGACGTAATTCAAGTCCTCAATTCTTACTGCTATCTCTTTTGAAAATGGCAATACTTCCAAAGATCCACAACCTCCCAATAACCGGTATCATTTATAGAGATTTATAAGCCTTCCCGCGATAGAGCAAGATAATATGAGCGCGATAAATATGTAATCTGAACTGCTCATCTTTGGCTCGCTCCAGCGGGGAAATTTACCCACAAATCCTCTTGAGGACATTGCTTGCATGACCCTTTCGGCTCTTCCGTGGCTCCTTATGAATAGCGATGCAATCATATACCCGATTGTCTTTGCCTGCCATATCCATCGTCCCCGGAAGTTTCTTGAGTCTCTTGCTCTTGCCATGCGCTCTGCTTCATCGACAATTATGAAGATGTATCTGTACATAAAGGACGATACCGTGGTAAGAAATGAAGGAATATGCAGAAGCTCGAGTCCGTGCATGAGATCAGCAAAAGGTGTTGTGGAAGAAAGAAGAATAAGGCAGGAGATGGAGATTAAGGCTTTAACTGCTATTCCCCAGAAAAAGATAAGACCTTCTGAGTAAATGTGAATGTGACCCAAGTTAATCCTTGTTCCGCCTTTGTGCATGAAGGGTAAGAAGATTCCAATAAAAATTACGAAGGGAATCACAATAAGCAACCTTGAAAGTATGTACTTCGGAGGAATTCTGGATGCAACAGCAATTATCAGAACAAGACCCGCGTAAACTGCAAATGGCCACCAGTCCTTGTTCGGTGTGCTTACGCAGACGACAATGAGGGCGAAGAGCGCGATTGCCTTCGCCCTTGCATCCAGAGCGTGAACCGGACTATCAAGTCTTGAATAGCGGTCTATGAAATCATGTCTCATGGCCCGGCCGACTTCTCTCGGACGGCCTCCTCAATAACCATATTACAAGACTAATAACAATTCCCGCAACGAGCGTGATAAGAACGCCAATCAAACCTGCAAGGCCTGTTGAGACCTTTTCGTTTTTAACTCCCTTAAGCGCGTAGTCTGGAATTGGTGAATGCTTCCAGGCAGGCTCTGTTTCCTCGGCCTTTTTCAAAAAACCCTTATCCTCTGCTACTTTCTCCAAGCCATCAGGGCTTGAGGAAGCCCAGGGAGAAACGAAGACGCCGAGCAAGACAGAGACAATTAACCCTAAAGAGAGGAAAATGATAAGCCCCTTGTTTTGCTTAATGAAGTTGCTTATTTTCTCCATCACCGAACCTCCTGCACTGCGACTTCTAATTTTGGCCCACTATATGCATGGACCAGATCTGGTCTGGATAATGTAACAACGGCAAGAACAACTGTTGTGATTATCGCTTCTCCTATACCGATTAACATGTGAACACTAACCATTGCCGGAAAGGCGATAGAAAGCGGGATTGTTCCTGCAAGCCAGAGTTCAAATGAACAGGCAGCGGCGGCAAGGACGACACCGAGCCAGGAAGATGCGGCAGCGGAAATGAGAAGAGACTTTCGTTCTTCAACTACCTTTGAAAGGAGACTTTTGAGGTAAACCAAGATCGCATAAGATAGCAGCCCGCCTATTATTCCCATGTTGAATATGTTAGCTCCTAATGCAGTGAGGCCGCCATCTGCGAAAAACAGGCACTGAACAAGAAGGACAATTACCATCACAAGGAGCCCTTCCAGTGGACCGAGAAGCGTGCAGGCGAGGAGCGCACCAAGAAAATGTCCACTTGTGCCGCCTGCGACTGGGAAGTTAAGCATTTGCGCTGCGAAGATGAATGCCGCTGTGATTCCAAGCAAGGGAATTACTTTTTCGTTCATCTTCTCCCTAACTTTGTAGAGGGCATAACCTGTGAAGCCAGCGGAGACTCCATAAGCTGGCCCCCAGACCTTCGGGTCCAGAAATCCATCTGGAATATGCATTTCGACCACCTCCTTTTAATGGTGGCATGAAAAAAGCCACCCCAGACCGGTTTCTACCGGAACCCGGCCTTCGTGGCCTTTAAATAATTAACCTATAATTTCGCCCTCAGGTCCTTCTTGGACCTTGCTCGTTAATTTATATCATATCGAAATTACATGCGCAAGTGCTCTCACGACAGGACAAAACGGTAGGATGTTGTCATTTCCTATTCACTTTCGCCAGTGGAAAGGGTTATCTCATGTTTGAGGAGATCAACACGCTCTATTCTTGCTGTAATGATTTTCTGTTCACCGAAAAGGTCAACAAGAAGTATGGTGTTCCCCTCCGGGCGAACAGAAACAACGTTTTCCATAATAAGGCTGCTTTCACCATCGCGAACAACGAAGACATTTGCTTCGCACATATGATTACTCCCCTTTCGGTTTTTCCATCCCTCGCTCTTCTTGAAGCATAGCAATCCCTTCCTTGATTAGTTGCTGTAGAGGCCTCTTGGAAGTTCCAAGGATTTAAAAGAATTTTGAATTAGCCAATCCCAAAAGACATGAATTTTTTACGCAGCTTTTTGGGAAAATCCGGACTATGAGAAAACGGTAAGTGCTCATTTGTTTAGGGACTATATGATAAGGATAACCTTAAGGGAGCAAAAGAAGGTATTCTATTATTTGTGACATAATTGTGATATAATTGAGTCACAAAAGTAAGCCCTAGCGTGTTTAAGAAAAAGTTAACAGAAAGGAAGTGGAGAAGTCGTGCGATTTTTGACAGTGCGCGACTTGAGGTCACGTGGAAGTGAGATCTGGAGGTCTCTTCGTAATGGCGAAGAAGCGGTTGTGACCTACAACGGCAGCCCGGTTGCCCTGCTCATTGGTGTGCAAGAGGATCGGTTGGAGGAGACTATCCGCATTGTACGGCAGGCCAATGCTCAAGCAGCTGTCTCGCGAATGCGACAGCGCGCCCGCGAACGGGGACTTGGAAGGATGAGCAATAAAGAGATTGATGATGAGATTAGGGCAGTTAGGCGCACGAGGCAGCAGTGATTATCGTTTTGGACACAAACGTTCTTGTCTCCGCTCTCCTAACTCCTCATGGTTATGCTGCGCGCGTTCTCGATGCCATCCTTGCTGGACGGCTTACTATATTGTTAGATGACAGAATCCTCGAGGAGTACGAGGAGGTACTGCGAAGGGAACGGTTCGGTTTTGCTTTGGAGGATGTGAAGATTCTACTGGAATTCCTGCGCGTCGAGGGCATTGCGGTAACAGCACCACCGCTGAAGGTTGAGCTTCCGGATTCAGGCGACCTGATGTTAGTCGAGGTTGCTGTGGCAGGAGGGGCTGACGCTATCGTTACAGGAAACAAGAAGCACTTTCCGAGAAATCGATGCTTCGGTATCCCCGTTATGTCACCTGCGGAAATTCTCTCTTTGCTCTGAATTCACTCAAAGCAGGTAACCTCAGGCGTAAACATTGAATTTTGGTAATCGGATTCTTTTTTAAGTAATTGCGAGTACACGCGCAAGTGCTCTCATGAGAGAATGTTGCGCCCCAAACACCCGCAGACAAAAGTTGCAGTAAAAAATTTGCAGGTTACAGGAAAGGGAGGGTCAGCCACTGAGGCTAGTGTGTCTCACCTTAGGTTGTTGATGAGCATATTAAGTAGATGCTAGTTCGCTTGAAAAGTCATATCGATGCAGAAGAGGGAGAACGTAGCGTACGCCGCCCCTTTCCACAATTTCGGCTCTGACGCCGAAAACGCACTCTATGTTCTCTTCAGTTAATACCTCGCTGACGTCTCCGCTGGCAAGTAATGTCCCATTTTTTAGAAAAATGACCGCATCTGTAAACAAAGCTGCCATATTCGGATCGTGCTCGCTTGCGATCACGCTAATACCCTCTTTGGCTATTTCCTTTATGGCCTTGACAACCATCATTCTGTTTGCCAAGTCAAGATGAGAGGTTGGCTCATCAAGCAAAAGAAACCGAGGTTGCTGAACCAATGCTCTCGCAATGAGGACCAACCTGAGCTCTCCTCCGCTAATCTGAGTGTAAGCTCTCTCTGCAAGGCTGCTTATGTTCAACCTCTCCAGAGCAAGATAAGCCTTTTCAAAATCATCCCCCGAGGGAGCAGACAGCCCAAGATGCGGCGTCCTCCCGCTGACAACGACGTCGATTACCCGGTAGGGAAAGACGGGGGAATGATTCTGTGGCACATATCCCATGATCTTTGCTAAGTGTTTCCCCTCAATCCGTTGGATGTCCTGCATGTCCACAAGCACCGATCCCCGTGGCGTAAGGAGCATGTTGAGGCATTTAAGAAGGGTTGTTTTCCCACTACCATTAGGGCCTAGTATTGCAAGCACCTCACCATCGCCGATGTGGAAGGATATGTTCTCGAAGACCAGGCGATTACTGTAGCTGAAAGACAGGCGCTCGACGTTAATTCCATTCATACAAGCTTCTCCTCATCAGATATAAAAAGAGGGGGGCTCCGACGATTGTGGTCGTTACCCCTACCGGTACTTCAAAAGTCCAGGCCGTTCGGGAGATAAGATCCGCTAAAAGCATGAATGAGGCGCCTACAGATAGCGAAGCAGGAAGTAGCGCCCTTGGATGCGGCCCTACAATAAAACGCGTAATATGGGGAGCTATAAGACACACCCAGCCGATCACACCTGCGACCGAAACGACCGCCGCTGTGGCTACAGTTGCCAAAATTATTACCAGTATCCTATCCCTTTCGACCTGTATCCCCAGAGACCGCGCCTCATCCTCACCAGAGGAAAGGACAAAGATCCGCCATCGTAAGATAAGCAAGCCTAATATTCCGAGCACCGCTAAGGGGGTGCATGTCATCAAATCCTTCCACGTCGCGGTAGAAAGCCTCCCGATCATCCAAGCCACAATGGCTTGTGTTTTCTCCGGCTCTGTCATTATCTGCACTAAGGACAAGAGACCTGAAAATAATGCTGAAACTATAACTCCTGCTAAGACTAAAGTAACTTTTGAAGAATGGCCTTTGAACCTGGATAAGCTAATGGTAAGAAAAATAGCGACAAGCGAGAAAACCAGCGCTGAGGGCTGAGTCGACAAGAAACTCACATTTCCAAAGATAGCGATGGAAAGCGCAGCCCCAAAAGCAGCCCCAGACGAAGCACCCAGAATATAGGGGCTTACGAGTGGATTCCCCAATGCAGTCTGAAGGGAAGCGCCAGAGATTCCCGACACAGCTCCAAAAAGTGCAGCCTCCGTTGCTCGAGGAAGCCTCACATTCAAGCTCACGAAACGTGCTTTCGTGTTCCCCCGGAATACGGAAAACAGCGACGCCGAGTACTTCCCCAGGCTCATGTAGATGATGAAAATAAGAGCAGGCACAAGAACAAGGAAAAATATTTCCAAAACCACTCTCCTTTTGGGGAGTGAATCACTTTTCATAACACACAAAGCTCCTCTGATTATAAGGAAAGCCCATACTTATGCTTAAGCTTGGTGTACAGACCTTTAACTCCATACAGCCTTTCAAAGATAAAATTTGCTTCCTTTTCAACGTTTAAATCGGTGAATTTTTTTGGGTGAAATACCTTGGCATTCTGCATAACATTAACTACGAACCCGCCGGGGTCCCATCCAGTCCAACCTAACGTAAGCTTAAAAACCCTCTTATCCTTTACCGCTTTTATCTTCTGCCAGCCCGGATCAGCATAAAGATCTTGAGGATTGAACCTGCCGAATCCATGAAGGACAACAATTTCTGGATCCCAACGTAAAACATCCTCAAAGGAAACCGAGTACCACGCTGCTCCTTTAGCGCCACCCTCTGCGACGCTTTTCCCACCAGCAAGACTAATCACGTCAAAAACACCTATGGTTTTGAGCAGATCTTGGGCAAAAGCTTGGTAAACTTTTGGCTTTTCGGAGGTCGGGATGCTGGATGTAACAGAGGTTATTTTGGACAACTCTTTCTCAAGGAAATTCTTCATTTCGCTGCCTTCTTTTTCCTTCCCTAAACATTTTCCAATGATGGGAAAGAGATTAAAGCTATGCTTTCCTTTGAGCATTGGGTGAATTCGCACACATACAACAGGTATTCTTAGGTTCTCCTGAACTTTATCGGCAATCTCTTTCGCATCAGTTGACATGAAAACAATATCGGGGGAAGCCTCTGCCAGGGTCTCCATGTTGAAAGTTCCGCCTCCCCCCATGGCGCCGATGGCACTGCCAAGATCCTTTAAATCCTTTATCCCGGGGAAGGCAGCAGTGAGAACGGGGCAGGTTCTCGAGGCGCTATCCACGCCCACTAGCTTATTCTGCTCTCCCAAGGCATATACGACACGTGTTGCCTCAGGCCATAAACTCGCTATTTTCTCTACCCTTTGGGGAAGTTTAACGCTTCTTCCAGCTTGGTCGGTAATCGCAGCCGGCTCCTTTGCCTTGCCTCCACATCCCATTAATTGCATCCCTATCATCAAGCTCATCAAACATACCAAAATACCCGCGGCAAACTTACGGCTTATATTTATCCTCTTCATCATGACACCTCCATTCCTAATTCCTTCACTAACCTTTTGGTGAGTGGGAGCATGTTCACAAGTTCAAGGTCGCCCATCCTCTTAGAGAGGGTACCTGGGTGCTGCAAGCGCCAGGCGCGTGACTTATGCGCGTGGGCGCCCAAATGTATAGTGCGATTCCCACCAGCCATCACCGAAAGAAACAGAAGGCGTGGGTCGTTCATCATCCCGCCGAAAGATATATCTGGAGTTCTCGTGACCAGCCTTGCAATCGCACCTGCCTTTGCCACCTCATATGGGTTAGCCATAGGCCTGCCCTCAAATGGGGTGCCCGGAATGGGGTTAAAGCCGGTAATGCATACGTGCGAAAGATTTTTAAATGATTTGAGCCAAAAGAGGTGGGATACGTAATCCTGATAGCTGCTCCCGAGGCCCACCATCATCACGCTGGTCAAGCCCATACCAGAATCATTGATGTCCTGAGCCAAATTCATCCGTGCCTTTAGATCATCTCCCGGTTTTGCTTCCTCGAAAACCTCGGGGTTTATGCTTTCGAGGCTCGAGCACACTTCCTTCACTCCCAAATCTTTCAGTTGTACAATGTCATCGGAACTGAGTGATGGCCCCACATTTACCCAGATATCAATATCTTCTGATACTCGCTTTATGGCTTGCACTGCATCTTTTACCTTCTCCCCTGCTCCGCTGCGGGGTGTACCTCCGCCCACCTCCACCATTTTTACTCCTACTTCTTTCATGAACGTAGCCGCAGACTCTACTTCCTCTACTGTGAGAGGAGACGCGAAGGAATCAGTCTTCGCCGAAGCCGACCTTCCGCAGTACTTACAAGGTGGATTAGTATCACATTGCGTAATAGTCCCGATAAAACCGTCAAACTTGAATTCCGACCCGCAATACTCATCTCTAACGCGTGAGGCTGCTTCTGCAAGCCTAAGGAATCGCTCGGGGGTGTTGACTTCTTGAAAGAGCAAAAGCGTCTCTTCCTCTGACGGAGGCTCTTTCAGCGATTTGTCAAGTATTCGTTCTATTTCTCTTTCCGAAGAACTCTGCATTTCGACCACCTCCTTTTAATGGTGGCATGAAAAAAGCCACCCCAGACCGGTTTCTACCGGAACCCGGCCTTCGTGGCCTTTAAATAATTAACCTATAATTTCGCCCTCAGGTCTTTCTTAGACCTTGCTCGTTAATCGTTAATTTATATCATATCGAAATTACATGCGCAAGTGCTCTCACGACAGGACAAAACGGTAGGATGTTGTCATTTCCTATTCACTTTCGCCAGTGGAAAGGGTTATCTCATGTTTGAGGAGATCAACACGCTCTATTCTTGCTGTAATGATTTTCTGTTCACCGAAAAGGTCAACAAGAAGTATGGTGTTCCCCTCCGGGCGAACAGAAACAACGTTTTCCATAATAAGGCTGCTTTCACCATCGCGAACAACGAAGACATTTGCTTCGCACATACGATTACTCCCCTTTCGGTTTTCCCATCCCTCGCTCTTCTTGAAGCATAGCAATCCCTTCCTTGATTAGCTGCTGTAGAGGCCTCTTGGAAGTTCCAAGGATTTCAAGCGGTGGGTTAGATACTGGAAGAAGTATTTTTCTACCCGGAGCGCTTGCGATGGCAGTTGCGATGCGTGGAGTTACTTCCCCCATCATTGAGTTTGGAACCAGAATTGAAAGAGACCCCATAATGACTTCCGCTTCCCTGATTGAAAATTCGATTGCATTTTCTCCCGTCGCCCCTCGTGAAGCTTTTGCCTTCATCATATTGCCTGTTGCTATCGCATTCGTGCCAAGTGCAATTACTTCGGTTTCCTCTGGAAGTGAGGAACGAATCAGGCTAACTATCTGAGCTCCTATACTTCCTCCCATGCCATCAACTACTGCAATAATCAATTTCCCTCCTGTCATTGCGGGGCGTGATCTCCCTCGTATGCTTCTTTTGCTCCGATTTTTTCAAGATATCTCATGGCAGACGCTGCCGCAAGTGCACCTTCGCCGGCAGAAACGACGACCTGCTTAAAGTCTCTTGATCTCACATCTCCTGCAGCAAAAATCCCGGGGACGCTTGTCTCGAGATATCCGTTTGTTATGATGTATCCTGCTTCATCGAGGTCTATGAAACCCTCAAGAAACTTTGTGTTTGGAACGTTACCTACATAGACAAAGACACCACTTACAGGAACCAGATTCCTCTCTCCCGTCTTGTTATTCTCAACGACAGCGGAATTAACTGTCTTGTCACCCTTTATTTCCCTTACCTCGCTGTTTAGCATAAAGTCTAATTTTTCCTCATTTCGTGCGCGCTCTTCAAGGTAAGAAGACGCCCGAAGTTCTCCCCTTCGGTGGACGAGAATAACTCTTTTTGCGAATCTGGTCAGATGGAGAGCTTCTTCCACAGCAGCGTCTCCACCACCTACAACCATTACTTCTTTGTCCTTGAAGAGAGGCCCATCGCATGTTGCGCAATAGGATATTCCTCTACCGGTAAATTCTTCTTCACCGGGAATACCAAGTTTTCTTGGACTTCTGCCAGTTGCAACTATAACCGCCTTTGCAATAATAACCACCTTATCTGTTGTGAGACGTTTTCCATCTTTCGTCTCTTCTATTGCCCTGACTTCCGAAAAATCCCTTAATTCAAGACCGAACCTACTTGCCTGCTCTTTCATCTTTGCCATCAATTCAGCCCCGGATATGCCTTCCGGGAATCCCGGGTAGTTTTCAATTAAGGGAGAGAATACTGCCTGTCCACCTGGTAATTCGCGCTCAAGCAAAACAGAATCAACGCCCGACCTGCGAGTATAGATTCCAGCGGTTAGACCCGCAGGCCCTCCTCCGATTATCGCTATGTCCCTTGCCTCTTCCACGATTTCCTCCTTTTTAGGTTTTACTGATATCCGTTTCTTTTTCTCAAAACCTTTAGCTGGGGCAGATTAATTTTACCAATTTATAAACTACAAAGGCAGGCAGCCTTGCTATTTCTTTTAACCTCTGGTCTGGTTCACTATAATCAGAATTGGTTGGTTTTTATGAGCATGAGACTGATGAGCCATTCTTTGCGAAAAGGAGTGGGCCAGTTTGCTTGAAGGCTACTTCGCAATTTTAGAGCGTAGAAGACCTGCTTTGCACTGGATTTCGCGCAATATTGAATGCAACGTGGACATAAAAAATGCAAGCGAAGAGCAACTTTTTGCCCTGAACAGGAAGAAGAGCGCCGAAGTCCGAAAGCTCGTAGCCGAACACAAATGGAGCAAACTGACCAGCCCTGAAGTTTCCCTTATTGATTTGAAAATCGAGCTGTCAAGAAGAATTCTTGGGAACTGTAGATTCTGCGAAAGAAGATGCGGTGCTGACAGAAGAGAGGGCAAGTTTGGATATTGCGGTGTTGGAGAATTTTCTCGCTACAGTTCCGATTTTCTGCATATGGGAGAGGAGCCGGAACTTGTCCCAAGCCATACAATCTTCTTCTCAGGATGCACTTTCAAGTGTGAGTACTGTCAAAACTGGGATATTGCTATGAATCCTTCCTCGGGCAGGATTGCCGAACCCGAGATGTTATCAGCCGTTCTCATCGAGGGAATGGCGCAGGGCTCGAGAAATGCAAATTTCGTTGGCGGCAATCCCGATCCTAACCTTCACACAATTCTTGAAACAATCAGGCTTCTCGGAGATGCAGGTAAGTATCTTCCGATGGTCTGGAACTCGAACATGTATTGTTCGCTTGAGACTATGGAAATTCTTGATGGGATAATTGACATTTATCTGGGAGACTTTAGGTACGGGAATGACGAATGCGCAAAAGAGCTTTCCGACGTTGAGAATTACTTCGGGGTTGTTTCAAGGAATTTTAAGATTGCCTATGAGAATGCTGAAGTTATGCTAAGACATCTGGTACTCCCGTCGCATCTTTCATGTTGTACCGAGACAATCATGGAATGGGTTAGCAAGAATATACCGGATGTATATTTCAACCTCATGTTCCAGTACAGGCCTGAATATCGTGCCGGTCTTCACCCAAGAATAGACAGGAGACTTACAAGCGATGAGAGGATAATGGCGCTGGAACTGGCAAAGAAATACGGTATCTCATACAGGTAGTCAGCTAAGAACATATCAGGATTGTTACTACTCAAAAGGAATCTTGTTCTTATCGGGATTAATCTGTGCTTTTGCTCTTTTTGCTCCCATGTCTTTTAAAATCTTTGCGACTTCATCTTCCTCTGAGTAACTCAACTTTCTTTTCTTTAATTCCTCGTTTGGAATGCGAATTCCTATGTAAACGTAATCAGCCCCCCTTATTGCCTGCTCAAGCCGGTAATTTCTTCTGTGCCCAGGCAGATATTGTGCGAGCATAATTATGAAAACGATCAGCGCAATAATAAACATGCTGATTAAATAGACCGAAAAACTCACCTTTATTGGAGAAGTATCCTTTGTATATGGCCCGGGTATGCCTTGCGTGCTACCTTCCATGGTATTTTTACCGATTCTCACGATTTACCTCCTTTTGATTCTTTCCGACATCTCCTATTGATGAACTAACATAATATTAAACGATTATCCTGACTATATCTTCAAAGGTTCGCAAATGTGTATGGTATGTATTATATAAGGCGAGTTAAGTTCCTTATAGGAAGCAAAAAAGGTGTTCGTTTTTAAGGTTTTTCTAAACATGATGTTGTAAGGTTTATTTGTATGCTGTGTATGAGAACAGTAGGGAGGTTCTCAGGGATTTAGGGATTCTCAATTAGTCTTGTTTTTAATGCTCAGCGAGTATAATTGATTGAACCAAGAAAAGGAGGGGAAAATGGATTCCACAGAGGGAAACAAGGGACAGCAGATGAGTCCAGGAAGTGGACAGTATAATGTGCCCGGCTCTGGTTTTACGCCTGGCTTGCAAACGGGCGCTCAATCTCCAGTTTTTCCCCCAAGGACCGCACCACCTATGGTTTCGCCAGTGGGGAAAAGCGGTAGGGGGAAAGGCGGCATCTTCCTGACAGCAATAGTCGGGGCAATAATTGGTGCGCTAATTGTCCTATTGTTAATGCCATGGGCATTTGGTGTGAACCCGGTGGATATCATAAAGGGGAGGGTTGAAAAAAAGAGCTCGTCAGGTAGTTCTCCTAAGGAGGTCGTAAAGGTTGTAAGCCCGACAGAAGGTGCAACATCTGTTAGCGCGATAGCAAAAAAGATAACACCGTCGATTGTTAACATTGACATAAGGACAGCACCCCAGCAAGGATTCTTTTTCAGCATCGAACCGCAAGAGGGCACGGGCTCGGGAGTTATATACACAAGTGATGGGTATATACTCACCAATAACCATGTTGTTGCTGATGCTGAGGATATTACAGTCACCCTGCCAAGTGGAGAAGAACTTAAAGGTAAGAAAGTTGGCGCGGATCCAGATTCAGACATCGCAATAATCAAAGTCGAAAAAACTGGCCTGCCAACTCTTGAACTGGGAAACTCGGATGACCTTGTCGTTGGACAACTTGTCGTTGCGGTTGGTAGTCCATTTGGATTCGAGCAGAGCGTTACAGCGGGTATAGTGAGCGCACTACACCGGGATGTATCAGCAGAGAGCCAGACTCCAGGGAGCCAGGGCTCTGTTCTTCTCACTGATCTCATTCAGACTGATGCCGCGATTAATCCCGGAAATTCTGGGGGTGCTCTCTGTGATTCCAAAGCAAGGCTAATAGGAATTAACACCTTGATTGCTACAACTGCTGGGGGATCTGAGGGTGTTGGTTTTGCAATTCCCATAAACACTGCTAAGAAGGTTGCAGACGACATAATCGCAGGCAAGCCAATTTCCCATCCATACCTTGGTGTTCAGGGGCAGACTGTAAACGAAAGGATAGCAGAAAGGTATGGTCTTCCCGTAGCAGAGGGAGCATATGTGACTGCTGTGCTACCAGATGGTCCTGCTGACAAGGCTGGAATCAAGACCGGAGATATCATCGTTGAGATTTCTGGGCGAGAGATTAAGACTATGGATGACCTTGTTGCCGAGGTTAGAAAAAGGTCGGTTGGCGACAAAGTGAAAGTCGTTTTTTACTCAGGACGCGATAAAAAGAGTGTGGAGGCAACTCTCGCAGAAAAGCCAAAGAACCTTTGAAATTGCTGTGAGGCCTTCAAGCTGTAATCAGCCTTGGGAACAGGCATGAGAACTTTCCATAAGCTTGCGCTTTATTGCTTAACGTTTACCTTTGACGGTGTCTGGCCTCTTTTTGTAGATTTATCAGGCATCATCACGGTGAAAAGGCATACACTTTTCCCTGGAAAAGTATTGAATAAATCTTTCCATCTTTTGCAATGGGCGACGGGGTGAAATTGTTGGAACCAGTCATGTCGGGAAGCCATGGATTTTCTCCGCCATAGCGCCATTTCTCAATCCCTTGAGGAGTTATGCAGAAGATTCTCGAGCTTGAGGTTGCGGCGTAAAGTAAACCATCTTTTCCAATTGAAGGACTGTAGACGAAGGGGCAAACGTTAGGTGG
>Ga0315298_1006424_pt1 | contig 16064 bp, 12 predicted proteins | sample WHS_1_MG_FD_203077 | JGI IMG/M metagenome (GOLD analysis project Ga0315298, IMG submission 203077) | Extremophilic microbial mat communities from Washburn Hot Springs, YNP, Wyoming, USA - WHS_1_MG | ecosystem: Environmental > Aquatic > Thermal springs > Hot (42-90C) | place: USA: Wyoming... | reverse complement strand
GGGCAAACGAAAGGATGTGAGAATGGCATGACTGAGGTCAGAGTTAAAAAAGGCGAACCTATTGATAAAGCGCTGCGGCGTTTGAAAAAGAAATTAGACCGCGAGGGCGTACTTAAAGAAGTACGCAATCATCGCCATTACGAAAAACCAAGCGAAAAACGCCGCCGCAAAGAGAAAGCTGCAAAGTTTGCAGCTATGCTCAGCGCGCGATACGCTGAAATGTAATTAAATTTATTGTTCAATTCACCTTGAAACGCCCCGCTTTGGGGCGTTTCAGGTTTTTTTAGTTTTTATTTGCGCGGTTTTTCCCTATCATTTGGCGTTAAAATGTATTCGCTTTCTACATGCTGGAATTCGCATCGGCATACCGACGGACGGAAGATGCTGGAAGAGATTAGAGAACTCGGCTTTGAGTATGCCGAGTTAAGCCATGGCATCAGAATAAGTCTGCTTGAGGGTATTTTTGCTGCCGTGGACGCAAAAGAAATAAAGATTTCAAGCCTTCATAATTTTTGCCCCCTTCCGCTTGGCATAAACCGCGCAGCCCCCAATGTTTACCAGTTCAGCGCCCTTGATAAAAAGGAAAGAGAAAGCGCGCTGCGCCATACCTTGCGCACGATTGAAACTGCAGTCCGTGTCGGAGCTCAGGTTGTCGTCCTGCATCTCGGTTCAGTTGATATGCCGGATTATTCATCAAAATTGCGGCGACTTGCCAGAGAGGGTAAAATCCAGAGCCCGGAATACCACCGGTTATGCGAAGAGACAATCCTTACCCGCGAGAGTTTAAAACGGGAACATATAGACAACGTCCTCGATACGCTCGCAAAGATTGCCGAAGAGGCAAAGAAAAACAGCATTAAACTCGGAATCGAAAACCGCGATGGCGTCGAAGAAATCCCGTTCGAACCGGACTTTGAAATAATCTTCCGCGAGTTCCCGGATTCTTCCGTGTTTTATTGGCATGATACCGGTCACGCGCAGATTAAAGAAAATCTCGGTTTCATCCACCACGATTTGCATCTTGAAATGCTTGCAGACAGGCTTGCAGGCTTTCATATCCATGATGTACGATTTCCGGATGTTGACCACTGTCCGCCGGGAACCGGCTGTGTGGATTTTGCCAAATTGAAGCCTTTCGTAAAACCGGAACACGTTAAAGTATTTGAACTTAATCCATCTCTGACTGTCGAAGAAGTTAAAACCGGTGTTTCATTTTTGAAACAAATTTGGGGCGAAGAATAACATGGGGAAGAAACTGGTAAAACTTGCGCCTAAATTGCTCATCTGTCTGCTGTTAATGGGATGGATTATACAAGCGATTTTCTGGGATGAGGGCAAACGGGCGTGGGAACAGCAGGGAAAATCTCCATCGTGGGACGCACTTACAAGGGTTGAACGATTGGAGATTTCATGGCAATATGGTCCGCCGGAACTCTGGAATAGCCTTACAACAGTCGATACTGGTTATTTCCTCCTATCCGTGTTGCTTGTTGGAGTAACCTTGCTAATCGGAATGGTTCGGTGGAGACTGTTTCTGCGGATGCAGGGTTTTGCGCTTCCTTTCTCACGCGTCGCTGAAATTTCGTTCGTAGCGCACTTTTTTAATGCATTTCTACTTGGTTCAACCGGTGGCGACCTGATCAAAGCCTATTACGTCGCCCGCGAGACTCATCACCGTAAAACCGAAGCGGCAACTACGGTTTTTGCTGACAGATTAATCGGGTTATTTTCTATGCTGTTTTTATCTGTCGTGATGGTTCTGCCGAACCTGAACTGGGTTTTAAGTCACCGCGGGACAAAGGCAGCCGTGTTCCTTTTGTTTATGATGTTTGCCGGATGTTCTGCTCTTGTATTTCTTGCATTTCAGGGTGGAGTTTCAAAATTCTTCCCAGGGGCACGGCGGATTCTCAGAAAACTACCTTTCGGTGAATTGCTGGAAACTAGTATCGATTCCTGTCGCGAACTTGGCAGGCAGAAACTTATGTTGTTCTACGCTTTCCTTTTATCCATGCTTTTAAACATGTTCTGCGTGTTCCAGTTTACAGCAATTGCCAAAGGTTTAAACCTCGAAATTCCGGTTTCGGCTATGTTCTGCATTGTTCCGATGGTTATCTCAATAGCGGCTCTGCCTATTACACCAAGCGGTCTCGGCGTAAGGGAAAACCTCTTTGTAATTATGCTTTCGAGTGGCGATTTCAACGTTGAACCCACCCCTGCTCTGTCGCTTTCTTTGCTTGCCCTTGCCGGCAGTCTGTTCTGGAGTCTTGTCGGCGGAATTGTCTATCTCACCTTCCGCGAGAAACACCACCTCAAAGACATTGCCGCTGCGGCACCGGCAAATAATAACGACGTCGGATAACGTCTCTGCTTCTGCATAATTGTTGTCCGCCTGTATGTTATCGGTTAAATTTATTTTATTTAAGGTGTTTATAGATGGACGAAATTAAAAAACAAAAGGCGATAGAAATTGTAAAGACCCTTAGAAATAACGGGTTCACGGCTTATCTTGTCGGGGGGTGTGTGAGGGATCTACTCCTTAAACGGGAACCACGCGATTACGATATCGCCACAAACGCCCTGCCCGATGTTGTTCAGAAGTTATTTCCAAAAACAGTCGAAGTCGGGAAACAGTTCGGCGTCCTTGTTGTTGTAATAAACGGCTACCAGTTTCAGGTCGCAACTTTCCGTAGCGAATCGGACTACCGCGACGGACGTCATCCCGGACGTGTCGAATTCGGTAATCCAATCGCCGACGCTATACGACGCGATTTTACAATCAATGGAATGTTTTACGACCCGATTGAGGATAAATTCTACGACTATGTTGGCGGACAGGAAGACCTGAAAAACCGTGTAATCCGAGCAATCGGCAATCCATACGAGCGTTTTAACGAAGATTACCTTCGCATGTTACGCGCAGTGCGTTTTGCCGCCGAACTGGATTTCAGAATTGATGAGACAACATTCAAAGCGATTCAGGAAAATGCTGATAAGATTGCAAACATAAGCGCCGAAAGAATTCGGGATGAATTGCTAAAACTGTTTCTGCCTCCGCATGCCGCACGCGGTCTTGAATTACTCAGGGAAAGCGGGCTGCTTCGTGTTATCCTTCCGGAGATTCACGACATGATTGGCTGCGAACAATCCCCCGTGTATCACCCCGAAGGCGATGTTTACACCCACACCCTTAGGATGCTGGAGAACCTGCCTGCGGATGCCTCATACATCCTTGTCTGGGCAGTTCTGATTCATGATGTCGGCAAACCACGCGTTGCGGCAATTATGCCGGACGACGAAAAGCACTTTTATCATCACGACAAGGTTGGCGCCGAAATGGCTAAAGAAATCCTCGGCAGGCTCCGCTTTACTTCAAAAGAAATTGAAGATATCGCCACATGCGTCCACTTTCACATGCAACTAAAGGACGCGGCTAAAATGAGGAAATCCACATTAAGGCGGATTTTTTCCAGACCAACATTTCCTGTCGAACTTGAATTGCACAGACTCGATTGTATTGCGTCGCAAAGAAAACTCGATAATTACGAGTTCCTGAAAAAAAAGATGGAGGAATTCGCCAGTTCAAACCAGCCGATTATCCCGCAGCCACTCGTTAAAGGCGATGACCTGAAACAAATTGGCTTCACCGAAGGCAAATTTCTCGGCGAGGTTTTAAAAGAGATTCACGAAAAACAGTTGATGGACGAAATCACTACGCGCGAACAGGCTATTGAATATGCTAAAAAACGCTTGCAAGAATCTGACACCCTCGCGCGATAGTTTGTGAACAAAAATGATTAATTGCTTCAAGTCCGAGTCTTTTGATTTTCTCGGGTTTTGATATTTACAATCCTAACGGAAATGTTACGCTTGATTGTGTTGAATTATGAAAAACCAGCAGAATAAAACTAACGTTTCCAAGATTTTCTCATTGAATCCGGAGTTTTCAGCAATTGACCGGAGACGCTTTCTTAAGGCTTCGATAATCGCCGCAGGCGCAGGAGCAATCCCGCTTTTTAACATCCGCGGGGCAGAAACAACTGGCAAAGAAAAGCCCATCGGCATCGGCAAGGGAATTCACCCCGGACGCGTCGTCTGGGTTTATGACCGCGAGGTGATTAAGTGGACAGGACCGGATGACGGTTACTGGTGGGCTGGTAACCATCTGCGTGAGGAACGCGCAATCGCCATGATGGACAATGCTGTCTGCCAGTTAACCGGCGCTTCAAAAGTTGCAGAGGCATGGGACAAATTATTCAGACATCTGAACAAATCCCGCGGCAAGGGCAATGTTGGCTATAAACAGGGCGAGAAGGTTTTGATTAAACCAAACTGGGTCGGGATGATTTACAGAGAAGGACACGTTGACCTCCAGAAATGCGAGTTCATCCGCAGGCATAATTACATGAACACTGCGCCGCAGTTAATAGTCGCCCTGATACATCAGCTTGTCAGCGTAGGCGTTAAGCCATCAGACATTACCGTGTGCGACACGCTTGCATGTGTTGTCAACGATTTTTACGAAATAATAACAAAGAATTATTCCGGCGTAACGGTCGAAGACCAGTTCGGCAAATCAGGACGCAAAAAGGCTGATTTCTCGAAAATGCCGTTGTACTGGAGTTGTCGTCCTGAGGGCAAAAAACAGGATTACGTTCCCGAAAGTTATGCTCAGGCAGAGTATCTTATAAACTTTGCGAATCTTAAATCCCACGGCGGCAGCGGCGTAACCTTATGCGCAAAAAATCACTTCGGCTCGCTCGTTCGCTGGCCTGTCCAGCCCGGTTATTATGACCTGCATCCGAATTGTTTCTCCACTCAAAGCGGCTTATACCGTCCGCTTGTGGACTTAACCGGGCATAATCACATTGGCGGCAAAACCGTTCTCTATTTAATCGACGGCATGTTTAGCGGATTGCATCCGCGGGACCCGTTGCCGCAGAAATTCACAATGCAACCGTTCAACAACAACTGGAGCTGCAGTCTGTTTGCCTCACAGGATCCAGTGGCAATAGACTCGGTGGCTCTGGACTTTATAAAGAGTGAACAATCCGAATGGGCAAACCCTGCCCGCAAAACCGGTGTGGATGATTACCTCCACGAAGCAGCGCTTGCTAACGACCCGCCATCAAAAACATTTTACGACCCGAACCACGAAAAGCCTACCCAGCGGCTGGCAAGTCTCGGTGTCCACGAACACTGGAACAACCCGGCTGAAAAGAAATATTCGCGCAACCTGAACGAAGGCGAAGGAATCGAACTCATCAGTGTGAGGCTCGGATAACCAACGTGCGGGAAAGAACACTTTTGCGGGAGTTTGTCAACGCCATTCGGTACATCGTTTTTTTGAGAATTTAATGATAATAGTAATTATTTGGTAGGAATCTTGTAATTCCGCCGGCGCAACCTCCGAAGCCAAAACATCAATCCGACATTACAAAGGGGAATCTAAATGATTTCCTCTTCTGCGTTCGTATTTGCCAGAATTCTGTGCCCTCTGCTTTATATTTTTAATATTTTAACTACAAACGTATAATATTGGCTTTAGTGTTATTGAGAGCTGCTGGGTTTTAACTAAATTAATTTAAACATCAGAAATTGCATACGAAAATATCAACACTAGTCAATGTATCACCTGCCCCATGCGATGCGCTGTAAATAACCCTTCCTTTTGTATCAGCTGAATTGATATCCGTTGCAGACAAACCATCTCCATCAATTTTCTGGCTTAGTTTCCATGCCAACTTCCGTGGTAATGAACCAATATGGAATTTCACAATTCTATTAGTAGAATCACTCAAATCAACGGTACCGTCGCCATTTAAATCCCATCTTGTAACATTTCCATATATAACGCCTATCCCGACATAAGTATATTGCGGATTTGTATTTCCAACGCCAATTTTGTTGGCGACACGACTGTCTAACAAACCTTGTTTAACCAATTCGGCATCAACAGTTGTGCTATATGTTATTGGCGTTCCGTTTTGATCCGCAAGCCTGCCATTTTTTGCAATATTCATAGCGACTGCTGCTTTTACGGCATTATATGCCGATATAACTGAGTTTATTTTTACGTTCTCTATAACCTCGAATATCTTTGGTATAAGATAACCTGCTAAAATTGCAATTATTGCCAAAATACCTATTGCTTCAGTAAGTGTAAAACCATCTTTTTTATTGAGAAGAACTCTTTTCATTTCCAGATGATTTCTATTAGACTTATTTATAAAAGTCAAGATTTTTAATTTATCTTCGTCGTGGATTGTTATTACCAAACTTTGCTAGATAAAAATATTCAACCACTAATTTATTGTTTTACCGATGAATTAGTATAAATCTTCAACCATATCCAATCACTCACGATGGTCTTTATTAATTGGAATGCGGTTTTACCTTGATTTATTATATCTAAAATTTTTGGTTCCGAATGAACTCGGAAAAAGAAAACTGGTATTTGTGGGACTGCGGCGATTGCGATCCGTACCGCAACATGGAAATTGACGCCGTTCTGCTCGAAAACGCAAATGCGTGCGGCAAACCGCTGTTGCGGCTTTACGGATGGTCAACGCCAGCAGCAACATTCGGTTTTTTCCAAAAAGAAGAAGACGTTGCAAAACTAACCGCACTCCGACCGCTTGTTCGCAGACCAACCGGCGGCGGACTTGTCCCGCACCTCAACGATTTTACTTACTCAATCGTTTTTCCAAACACCCATTACTGGTACAGACTTCGCGCAATGGAAAGTTATAGGCGCGTCCACACATTGCTGATGAAAGCGTTTGAATTCCTTGGCGTCAAAACCGAACTCGCCCCGCAGACCTTCCGTCCTACCCGCGGACAATGCTTTGTCGGACACGAACAATTTGACCTTTTGCTTAACGGGGCGAAGATTGCCGGGGCTGCTCAGCGACGCACTAAAACTGGCTTATTAATTCAAGGTTCCGTCCAGCCGCGTCCATCCGGAATCACCCATGCCCAGTGGAAAGACGCCCTCCAAAAATCCGCCCTCGCCCTTTTTAACGTAGCATTCGAAGAATTTAATCCTCGCCAATACAAGTTTCTGGGGGATTTGGGTTAATGAAGATGAAATCAGCATATCTTTATTCATAGCAATTATTCCATTGTCTCAATGAAAAATAATCTGTGAAAATTTTTTAAACGTTTAATTTTTTTCTGGCTTTTAAAAACTCCTATTACATTTTTTTCTTAAACATCTAAAAAGCAATGTGAAATATTGTACACTAATCATTTGCTCGAGAAATAGATGCATTGCTTATTGGTGTATGAATAAATAAACAAATAAAGGAAAAACAACTATGAAAAAACTCTTATACGCAGCCTACGGGTCTAACCTTCTAAAGGAACGATTTATGGTTTATATTAAAGGGGGTGAATTTAATGGCAGACATTATGATGGATGTGTAGATAAAACAAAACCTGAAGACTACGGGTACATTAAAGTTCCTAATAGGATATACTTTGCCAAGGAGTCTTCAAGATTGGGAGATAATGGCGTTGCATTTATGGATTATCGTAAAGAGGAAAATGAAGAATACCACGCAGTAGTCAGGTTATGGAAAATATCAGAAAAACAATTTGAATGTTTGAATGAGCAAGAAGGCAAAAGTTTGTACAATAAAATACTGATCCTTGGCAAAAAGATAATTTAGAAATAAAAACAATAACAAAAGATTGTTTAAATGAAACTAATTCCCCTTGTGATGAATATCTTGATATAATAAAAAAGGGATTGAAGGAAACGACTAATTGGAGCGACGATAAAATTCAAGATTACTTAAATAAATTTAAATAACGCTCATCAGCATAAATCCTGAATTCAAGGATAGATTGAATAAATTTAATTTACAGTATAGCCATTATTAATCTTAAACAAACATAAATGGGGTTGTAAAAATAATCCTAAATATCCTACAAATCATGTTTAAAATATTTGGGATTTTTACCTGACATGACAAGATTTACTCTGTTCTCTCTTTCTTTCTTCAAATCTTCGATTTTTAAAAACGGAAGTCCTGCCATGCCGAAAAATTTGGTGCAGGAAATCTTTTTATTCAGAAATTCTTTCTTTCAGAAAATCATATTATGCAAAAAATTTCATTTTGCGGAAAATTTTAATCCTTAAAAACAGTGGAAACGCAGGGGGAAAATGCGGCGTCAGGATTTATTATCCTTTGAAATAAATATTTGCCCTTGTTATGATTAAAAGCCTAAAATTAGGTATGTTTGATGCCAAAGAAGCAGTAAATGCCCGTGAGATGGCACCGGCAGAGTTGGGAGAGCGGGCGCGAAAGGCTTTCTGGTACATGCTTCTGGCGCGGGCGTATGAAGATAAAATGGCATTGTTGTACCGCGCCGGGAGAATTAGCGGCGGTGTGTTTGTAAGCCGCGGTCAGGAAGCCCTGAGCGCTTCAATCGGTGTGTCTCTGAAAAAAGGAGATATTTTTGCCCCGCTGATAAGAGATGCCGCCGGACGTCTCGCCTTCGGAACACCGCTGCTCGACCCGATAAGAACATACCTCGGCTCTGTGCTTGGTCCAATGCGTGGACGCGACGGCAACGTCCATTTCGGCAGACCACGCGAAGGAACGCTTGCCATGATTAGCCACCTTGGGGCAATGATTGCAGCTGTCAATGGATGTTTGATGGCAAAGCGGATGAAAGGAGAAACCGGGTTCGTTGGCGTGGCATCCATTGGCGATGGCGGGACATCTACCGGCGCCTTCCACGAGGCGGTAAACCAAGCAGCGGTTGAACATCTGCCACTTGTGATCGTTATTGCAAACAATCATTACGCATATTCAACGCCGAACAACCGTCAGTTTGCCTGCAAAAACCTTGTTGACCGCGCAATCGGTTATGGAATTATGGGGCATACGGTTGATGGAACAGACCTTGCCGAGTGTCTCAGGGTCGTCGGCAAGGCAATCGAGCTTGCCAGAAGCGGCAATGGTCCGCAAATGGTCGTTGCCGAACTGCTGCGGCTCAGCGGACATGGCGAACACGACGACGCTTCGTATGTGGACGAAAACCTTAAAAAATCAAAGATCGGGCGCGACTGCATAGTCGTTGCAGAGGAAATCCTCAAGAGCAACAAATGGGCTTCGGATGAGGAAATTATAAATTGGAAGAAAGCAACGGAGCGCGCTGTTGAAACAGCGGTCTCGCAGGTAATGAAAGAACCGCAGCCTGACCCCGATAAAGAGGACTGGACTGCGATTTCAACACGGCGTTTAATTGATACACATTTCCAAAATGAGCATCACGTATCTTGAAGCAATACGTCTTGCGCAGGAGCGAGCGCTTGCGGAAGACCCGCGGGTTTTGATTTACGGGCAGGACGTCGGGAAATTCGGAGGGGCATTCAAAGCGACAAAAAACCTCGCGGAGAAATTTCCCGGCAGGGTGATTGACGCTCCGATCAGCGAAGACGCAATTGTCGGTGCTGCGGTCGGCGCAGCCATTCAGGGAATGCGCCCGATTATCGAAATACAGTTCGCCGATTTTTCTACAACCGGCTTTAACCAGATAGTCAATCATGCAGCCACGCTTTACTGGCGCACGGGCGTGCCATGCCCTATTGTCATCCGGCTACCTTCCGGCGGAACATTAGGCAGCGGTCCGTTTCATAGCCAAACACTGGAAGCCATTTATGCGCATTATCCGGGCTTGATCGTCATGACTCCGGCAACAGTAGAGGACGCATACTGGATGCTGTTAGAGGCTGTGGAAATTGACGATCCGGTTATCTTTTGCGAACACAAATACCTGTATTATCACTTAAAAGCGGAAGGCGTCGGCGAACGCACACTGCCTGCCGGAAAGGCACGGATTGCCCGTGTGGGACGCGACATCACGATTGTTACATACGGTGCAATGCTGCACGAAGCCCTTTCGGTCGCAAACGAACTCGCAACGGAAGGTATCGAAATCGAAATAGTGGATTTGCGGACGGTTAAACCGATAGACACGGACGCCGTGATTGCTTCTGTGGCACGGACGGGACGGTTGCTTGCCGTTGGCGAATCATGGCCATGGGGTGGAGTTACCGCGGAGGTTATAGCCCGTGTCTGCTGCGAGGGGCTGAACCTGCTCGATGCTCCGCCGCAAAGGCTTAATTCCAGAGACACGCCGATTCCGTTCCATCCGAACCTCTGGGCAGCGCATCGCCCCACGGCTCACAGCATCGCGGCAGCAGTCAGAAACCTTTTAAGAATGTAGAAAGGAAAGTTTTATGGAAAAATCGCCAATTTTAATGCCTCAACTTGGGGAATCGATAGCAGAAGCCACAGTTGTGAAATTTCTCGCAAACCCCGGCGACGTTGTGGCAGCAGGACAGGAAGTGCTTGAAGTCGAAACCAACAAAGCCACAATGACGGTAACAAGCCCCTGCGCCGGCAAGATTATATCTTGGCTCGTGGAACTTAACGAAAGTTATCCGGTCGGCACAGTCCTCGGATATATCGAGACCGAAAAAAAGTTCGAAGAAAAACCGTCGCTTCCATCTGTTAATGAATCTCCTGCCACACAGGAGCAGCCGTCAATAGAAGAAAAGAAACAGGAACACGAACCACACAGAAGAGGAGTTTATCCGACAGTTCGCGGATTGCCGGTTCCGGCTCATCTGCTCGGGGCTTCATATATGAGCCCACGGTTAAAGGCACGCATGCAGGAGCTCGGTCTCCACGCTGCAGACCTTGCCGGAATAAAAGGAAGTGGCGCTGGCGGACGTGTTACAATTGACGACTTTGAACGATACATCGCAGAAATTGAAAAGCAGAAAAAAACAAAGGCATCTCCGATGCGCGTGGCGGTTGCAGACGCCATGAGACGGAGCTGGACGCGTCCACTCGCAACAGTGGGAATTTACGGCAGGCTGGATAACATCCTCGAACACAGAAAAACGCTTTCTCCAAAGCCCGGTCCGTCCCTTTACGTGTTGCGGGCGCTGGCAATTGCGCTGGCTGAAAACAGCGCTCCAGCTGGCAGACTAATCGGCAACGTAATTGTTCACCCGCCATCAATCGATATCGGCGTGGCAGTCGAAGCAGAAGACGGCGTACTTGTCCCTGTCATCAGAAACGCAGACAAAAAATCACTCAAAGAACTTATCCCTATCTACAACGAATTGATTGAACTTGCGAGGCGGCGCAGGTTGCCGGCAGAAGCAACTGGCTCGTCTATTGCTACTGTTTCAAACTACGGAACATTTGGTCTTGTCTGGGCAACACCGATACCGCTGCCCGAACAGACGCTTGTTCTGGGGCTTGGCGCCGGACGTAAGATGCCCCTCTGGGACGAAGAAAAACAACAGTTTATCCCCGCAACAATGGCTTGTCTGACGCTGAGTTTTGACCACAGAGTCCTTGACGGCGGCGCTGCCGGCAGACTCCTCAACCGCATTTCCGAACTCATAATGAAACCGGAGATGCTGTAAATCTTTCAGGCAAATCAGGCTAACAGGTTTCGGTTAAAAAATAGGAAGCCGGTTTCTGACCACGCTCGCTGTGGTTGTTTGTTATTCCTTGATTTTTACAATTGAAAAAAATTCTGCCTCGCTGGTAATCTTTATCACATGAAACAAATCCTTTGGCTTATTGCTGTTACGTCGGCTGTCCTTGTTCTGGGTTGCCGGACGGCTACACATGAGGCTGCAAAAACAAAACCAATTGCCGCAAAACCCGTCGTTGATATCGAAAAGGAAACGCCGGCGGATTTTGAGAAACGGATTAAATGGTGGCGCGAGGCACGCTTCGGGATGTTTATCCATTGGGGTCCTGTTTCATTGAAAGGAACGGAAATCGGTTGGTCCCGCGGAAGGGAAGTTCCAATCGAGGAATACGATAAACTCTACCTCTCATTTAATCCCACGAATTTCAATGCCAACCTCTGGGCAAAGATTGCCCGCGATGCAGGGATGAAATACATGGTTTTCACATCCAAACATCACGACGGTTTCTGCATGTGGGACAGCAAATACACAGATTACGATATTATGAGTTCCCCGTTTAAACGGGATGTGGTAAAGGAACTTGCCGAAGCATGCAAACGCTACGGCATTGTGTTCTGTTTGTATCATTCAATCTGCGACTGGTATCATCCGGATTATCCGCTCGGCAGCCCGGGCGGCAAAACCCAGAAACCGAATCCAAACATGGACAGATACAACGAGTATCTCACAAATCAGTTGTCTGAACTCCTCACAAAATACGGACGGATTGGTATCCTGTGGTTCGATGGCGACTGGGAAAAACCATGGACGCAGGAGCGTGGCATTGCGCTTTACAAAACCGTCCGTAGCCTTCAGCCGGACATTATTGTGAACAACAGGGTCGGCGTCGCCCGCAAGGGGATGAGCGGCGCAACTGCTCCCGGAATGTTTGGCGGGGATTACGATACACCTGAACAACGGATCGGCAATTTCCAGATGGACAGGCCATGGGAATCGTGCATCACAATCTGTCAGCAATGGGCATGGAAACCAAACGACAGGCTTAAATCCTTTAAAGAATGCATCCAAACGCTTGTCAGGTGCGCCGGCGGCGATGGCAACCTGCTCCTGAATGTTGGTCCAATGCCCGATGGACAGATTGAAGACCGACAGGTTGAAAGGCTGCTCGAAATCGGAAAATGGCTCGATAAATACGGAGAAAGTATCTACAAAACCCGCGGTGGTCCTTACATGCCAAACCGTAATATCACATCCACGCGCGCCGGTAACGTGATTTACATCCATGTGTTTTCATGGGATGATGAACATCTGCGGCTGCCACCACTTCCGGTTCAGATTAAAAAGGCAAAACTCTTGACGGGCGGGAAGATGAGTTTCTATCAGACGCCGGAATACGTCGAATTGTTTGTTCCCGAAGGCTTCAGAAACGACGTGGACACAATCATCAAACTTGAACTCAAAGGTTCTGCAATGGAAATTCCGCCAATCCCGCTCGGTGTGGCATCTCTTACGTTGAACAAAAAGGCGAAGGCATCGAATGTGTATAAAAAAATGAGCGAATTCAACGCTTCACGCGCAGTTGACGGCGATGCCGAAACCCGCTGGGCAACCGACGAAGGAACAAAAAGCGCATGGCTGGAAGTTGACCTCGGCAAACCCGAAAAGTTCAGCAGGGTTGTTATTTCAGAGGCGTATCCCGATAGGGTAAAATCTTTCGAAATCAAAGTTCTGGAAAACGAGACATGGCGGACAATATTTAAAGGAAATGGTATCGGAGCGCATTTTGAGACAAAGTTGCCAGAAACAACTGCGCAGGTCGTCAGACTGGATATCCTTGACGCAACAAACGGACCTACAATCTACGAATTCCAGCTTTTTAATAAATAACCCATAGAAGGTAGGACTATTACCAATAAAGGTAGGACAGAGAAGAATGTCGGTCTCACGCAGAGGCACAGATAAAGGTATGGTTTTTGCATAATCCCACAGACAAAAGTGTCTCTGCTACTTTCTAAACGTAATACGCAGACATCTTTGAAAACAAAAGTAACACAAGCATTTCTGCCTGTGGCATGAAACTTAACACGGGCATTTCTGCCTGTGCTAAAATGCAACCTAATTATATCTTTAAATTTACCCGTTTTTCGTATAACGGCTTAAATTTTTCTGGATTTTTATAAATAAAAAACTAAAAATATTTTCACCATGAAAAAAATCTATTTGATTGCATGGATGGCATTGTTGGTTTTTATTTCTTTTGCTGCCGAAAAAAGGGAGCGCAATTTTTTGAAAAGATACGAGCCGCTTCTTAAGGTTCCGACTCCACGCATCCTGACAAACTCAGTTCCGTTTTCTGACTCATACAGTGTTGAGCGGATTATAGACGGCAACCAACGAACCGAATATTCATCAAAAGGCGACGGCACAAATACGTTCATCGAATTCGATTTTGGCGCGCCTGTAAGGATTGCCGCATTTAAGCATATAGACCGCAATGACCCTGCAACAATCGCCGAAAGCGAATTAACCTTCAAAGATGCGGCAAGCAACATCGTCTCGCGTATCCGCGTCCCGCATGCTAACAAACGCGGCGGTGTAACATTCTTTGTCCTGCCACACACGGTTACAGCAAGATTTGCGCGCTGGCAGGTAACAGAGCTCGGTCCCCATAAATACGGAACTGTTGGCGGAGCAGAGATTGAATTTTTTGAATCGGGCGAGCCCGAAGAAGCGCTTTCAAAAACAACCATTGCCGCCGAGGTTTTGCCGATGATTGAAATCAAAGACGGAGTTAAGGTCAGAACTTTGCGCCTGAAAATTAATCATCCATACACAAAAAATGCGCCTGCATTTTTAAGAATTGAAGGACTGAACAGAGTAGATAACCGCATTCTTGAATTAAAGCCCGGCGAATCAACAATGGAATTTGACATCCCGCAAACTGCGTTTAAGAAGCTGACCATAACCCTTGATTCAGAGGGCAACGAAATTACAAAACAAAAAATCGAGGCTGAAGACCCGCCGGTAAAAGAAATCTATATCCTGCCGCATTCGCATGTGGATATCGGTTATACAGCCATTCAGACTGATGTTGTAAAAAAACAGAACCAGAATATTGATATTGCCCTCGAGCTAATCAGACGGACATCAAACTATCCCGAAGGCTCAAAATTTATCTGGAATGTCGAGGTTCTCTGGCCAGTGGAAAATTACCTCCGCGAGGCATCCCCTGAAAAACAAAAAGAATTTGTAAAGGCGGTTAAAGAAGGACGCATAGGACTGGACGCATTTTACGGAAACATCCTGACAGGCTTGTGCAGACCGGAGGAACTGATACGTATGATGAGGTATGCGACAATGCTCGCGGATTTGTGGGGTGTAAAGATTGAATCTGCTATGATAAGCGATGTCCCAGGCTATACATGGAGCACCGTAACCGCTATGGCTCAAGCAGGGGTTAAATACTTTTCTTTTGCGCCAAATTATTTCGACCGCATGGGGCTTACTATGGAAGTATGGCAGGATAAACCATTTTGGTGGATAAGCCCCGACGGCATTAACAAGGTGCTCTGCTGGTGTCCGACCCGCGGATATGCGCTCGGACATCTTATCGGTCCGGGAGAAGCCCTCGCACGCTTTATCCCAACTTACCTCAATGAATTAAAACAGAAAAAATATCCTTACGATATTACCTACATCCGCTGGAACGTTCATGGCGATAACGGAGCACCGGACGAACAATTATCTGATGTCGTTCGCGCGTGGAACCAGAAATACGCCGAACCGCGCCTGATTATTTCCACCGCCGCCGAAGCATTCAGAAGGTTTGAACAAAAATACGGCAAATCCATTCCGCAATTCCGTGGCGATTATACGCCCTACTGGGAGGATGGAGCGGGTTCATCTGCGTTCGAAACCGCGATGAACCGGGCTTCCGCAGAACGGCTTGTTCAGGCAGAAACTTTATGGGCAATTCGTAATATCGGGAATTTCGATTCCGGTTTATTCTACGAAGGCTGGCGGAACATCCTACTTTACAGCGAACACACATGGGGGGCACACAACAGTGTCAGCGAACCTGATAAAGAATTCGTCAAAGAACAATGGCGGATAAAACGCGGTTTTGCCGTGGACGCCGACAACATATCGAGAAAACTGTTGCAACGCGCCACCGAGCCCAAAGACAACCCTGTTGAAAACGAAATAGATGTCTATAACACAACATCATGGGCAAGGACAGATCTTGTCGCTGTGCCGGCAGACCTTGCGAAAAATGCAAACGCTGTCTTCGACGCAAACGGCAAACAGATCCCATCACAGAGATTATCAACTGGCGAACTTGTGTTCATCGCAAGCGCAGTGCCGCCTTTCGGCGCCAAACGATATAAACTCGGCAACGCAGAAACCGTCCCTGCGCCAGCAGGTCTTGTCCTTAAACAGAACAAAATTGAGCATCCGCTGTTCACAATCGGTGTGGACGACGAAACCGGCGCAATTGTTTCATTAATCTCCAGATTAAACGGAAAAGAATACGTGGACGCCCTTGCAAAAACAGCGATAAACGACTATTTCTACCTGATTGGTTCGGACGTTG
>Ga0315298_1006423_pt1 | contig 16065 bp, 21 predicted proteins | sample WHS_1_MG_FD_203077 | JGI IMG/M metagenome (GOLD analysis project Ga0315298, IMG submission 203077) | Extremophilic microbial mat communities from Washburn Hot Springs, YNP, Wyoming, USA - WHS_1_MG | ecosystem: Environmental > Aquatic > Thermal springs > Hot (42-90C) | place: USA: Wyoming... | reverse complement strand
ACGCAGAGCGCCGCGAACGTCTTCACGGAGCTCCCTGTATCTGTGCCTACGCCCAAGTCGGCGACGTTGATTGTCACCTCCACCGCCAACACCGCCAAGACGGTGCTGGGGAAGGCTAGGCCTATCTACGTGGTGTCTGACCTCTACATGAAGTTCTGGGTGCGTTTCGTATACCCGCAGAGAGATTGGATCAAGCTCGACAACGCCCCGCGGGTGGATCTAAACAGCTACATGGCCTCAGCCTACGAAGAGGTGGTTCTACCCCTAGACTTCCCCACCTACCTAGTGGTGCAGTCGGCGCAGTCAATGAAGCGGGCGGTAATCAAGGAGCTCCTCGAAGAGTATCTAGAGACAGGAGACTTCCCCAAGTTATAAACCTGCATTTAGACGCGGCCGAGGCGTTGCTCGATAGCGTGGTGTCTGAGGCGTATAGACACGGAAAAAGCCCGCAACTACTTAAGGACCTCGCGGCGACAGTTGTGGAGAGGGTGCTGAGCCCCTCTCCTATCACTCCTTGGCGCAAGAAATCGGCGTCTTGCACAACACGGTGAGGGAGCACCTGGAGTTCCTATCAGACATATACATGATAGGCGTTGCAAATGTGGCGACTAGCTACAAACCGCAACCGCGGAGGGAAAAGAGGATTTTCTTCCGGAACCCGCTTATATATCGGGCTTTCGCCCACTGGGCATCCAAGAAGATAGATGAGTCGGCGTTGCTGGAACACGTGGTGCTGTACACCTATACCGGAAATTCGGCGAGGTGTACAACCATCGTTACAAGACAGAAATCGACGCAGTCGCCGGACCCCACAAGGTGGAGGTAAAAACCACTAGGCCGCGGCGGGGCTACCCGCGCGGCGTCGTTACATTGACCAAGGAGACGAAGCCGCGATTACTGCTGGAGCTCGCTGGCGTCACAGCGACATGAACTCAGGCTGGCCGTAGTCTGGGGGTTCCCACGCCTTGAAGCCCAGATAAGCCAGCACATCGTCTCTCATGAAGTCTCTGATGGATACAACCCCCACCAGCCGCCCCCTGTCCACCACCAAGAGGTGCCGAACGCCGCTCCTATGCATTTTAACTATGGCTTCGTAGATATCTACATCTGGCGTCGCTGTAATGAGAGGTTCCCTCCGCGCCGCCGCCAGGGCGGGGCTGTCCAGCGATGCCCCAGCCGCCAAGGCCTTAATCACATCTCTCTCAGAAATAACAGCCAAGGGCTTCGTCTCGTCGTCTACTATGGGCAGAAGTCCGACGTTGTGATCAGCCATTAGTTTCACAGCCTCTCGGAGAGTAGCGTTGCTTCGTAAAACCAGCGGCCTACCCTTAATAAGCGAGCCGACGTTCATACATATTTGTTTTTAGCTCAATAAAAACTTTTTACACACCAAAAGACCGCGACCATGTGTTCCCGCAGTATTACCGCAAAGGCGCCGTAGACCGCAGGCATTACAGCATGTGAAAGCCTCGCCCTTTAGGAGGGTGAGGGGGTCAGCTCCTCGGTACCTCTCTTATCGGGCCCGCGGCGTATGCAGTGCCGCCTTACATAAAGATGGCGAAGTCGGCATATCTTATGGCAGTGTTCAGCCGTGGAGCGCGGCCGATATGCTTAATTCGACGACAATCGGCAAAGGAGCCGTATCAGGCTGGTTCTTTACACATATTTCTGAGCTGCTCGTCACGTAGGAGAAGCCTCGGTCTAACAGCCTAGGCCTTAACGATGAAGTTGAATCTCCCTTGCCGCTTAGCTCTACAAGCGCGCAGCCCAGACGCCTTACGCCGACCCTTCTCAACGCCTTCTCAGTTCTTAGGTAGTTCTCATTGTGGAGAAGTGGCTCTATATCGCGGTATAGGAACAAAGTAAAAATCATCCGGGTTGGTGCGACCCTCGGCAACTAGCGTTTTTATAAAGCGCGCCGTCCCACCTCCTCGCCCTTCTCCACTCAATTTTAGGCGTCTTCTCCATTTTATACCCGGCTAGGGGCCTGACTTCAGCGGCTTTCTCCGCATATACACAGCGGTCGTTTAAAGCTCGGCACGCCATTGCTTAGTCTGCCTCCAGTCAACAAGTATGACTTGTCCGCAACCCTGCAGATGAACTCTGCATCGTGCGTGGCCACCAATACTGCGGTTCCGCGGCTTTTCAACTCCTCAAGTAACTTAATCACCCGCTCTGTAGACTCCTCGTCAAGATATGTACTGGGTTCGTCTAACAGAAGAAGCTTAGGCTGATATACCACGGCGGCTGCCAACGCAACAAGTCTCTTCTGCCCGCCGCTCAGCTTATAAGGCGGCTTGTTTAGAATGTGTGAAATGCCTAACTTCTCGGCGACTTCCCTCGCCGCCTTGAGCCCAACGTCTGCGCCGTACATCCTCGCAGAGGTGTATGCAATCTCGTCGAGCACTGTGTCGTTGAAGAACATGTCGTCGGGGTTTTGGAAAGATATGCCTATGAGCCTTCTAATCAGGGGCAGAGTCCTCTCATCCAGCCTTTCGCCCATTATGGTCACCTCGCCTCTCCAAGGCCGCAACAAGCCCGCCAGGAGTAGCAGGAGGGTCGTCTTGCCAGACCCCGTGGGGCCGTAGATCGCCACGACCTCGCCCTCGCTCACAGACAGCTCGACCCCCCTTATAACCGGCTCGCCGTTGTACCCGAACTCCAGACCCGACGCCCTAAGGACTTCTCGCCTCATACGCCATCCTCAAGGCCCTCCCCCTCTCTATGCCGTATATCAGTATGTCGCCGACGGCCGCCGCCAAGGCCCTTTTGTCGAAGTGAGGAGTCCGCGCCTCCCTCGCCGCCGTCACCACTATGGCGGTCCTCCCGAGGACGTAGACAGACGGCGGAAACAACTCCAGCATCTTGTACATCGGTTGCGGCAAGACGCGTCTAAACGCCGCCAAGAAGCCGCTCCACCCGCAGTAGAGAAGCCCACCTGTAAGGACTGCGGCTGAGGAAACCGTCCTCGCTACGAAGAGGGCAAGATCTGTCTTCGCAGGTAGGAGACCCAACGCCGCTGGCAGAGACACAAAGCATGCGAAGAACGTGGAGATCCCCACGACTATCAACCACTCTCTGAGGCCCTGTCCCCTCCAGGCGGCTAATGCGCCCATGGTTATGAAAAGAGGGGCTGCAGCCAAAGAGGGCGAAAAGGCGGCGGTGACCGCGGCGGCTGAAAATAGATATGGGTATGAGACGTGCGTCTTGCGAACTCTTTCAAAGGCCGCTACGGCCTTTGTTATTTCCTCAACCAGTTCTCTTAACACGTCTCCATCTCACCAGCGCCGTATATAACAGGAGGTATATTGCTAGCCCTATATACGCTGAGATTATATAGCCCGCCCAGTCGGGGAGCCCAGGCACTGTGTAGTTTATGAAGGGGGTCCAGTTCATCAGGTATCCGGTGTCGTTGAGGACCGTGCGGTTGGCCGCTTGGTTTATGAGGTCGGCCGCCACGTCTAACGGCTCGCTGTAGTTTATCAAAGTGGCGAGCCACACGCCGAAGACTGGCGAGATTAGTGCGAGGGCTATCAAGAGTATGAGAAAGCTCCTCGTCATAGCCTCACGTACTCGGGGGCCCTCTTGGAGAGGTAGAGCACCACAAAGCCCGTTATGGCGCCCTCCACGAGGCCCAGCAACGCGTGCCAGCACGCCATCACGGGAACGCTGATAGTCCAGCCGTAGGGGAACCAAGGGGATAGGCCTATCTCCAAGCCGGCGGCAGTCCCCGCAGCAGTTATGCTAGCCCACCCCGCGGCGAAGGCCGACCAAAAGACGCCGACGCGGGGTCTCAACACCTTGTACACGGCATATCCCACAAGAGGCGCCACGACGCCCATGTTTATCACGTTGGCGCCTAACGCGGTGATCCCGCCGTCGTGGAACACCAACGTTTGCACCAGCAACACCAGAAGGAGGACGAAAAACGCGGCAAGGGGCCCCAGCAGTATGGCCGCAAGCGCGCCGCCCACAAAGTGGAGAGAGGTCCCGCCCGGTATTGGCCAGTTGAGCATCTGGGCCACGAAAATCGCGGCGGCTAGAGAGATCACTAGCTCCATGTATTTCTGCAACACGCTACGCCTATAGGCGTAGTAACCGAAGGCCAGCATTACGGCCCACGTAACCCCCGCCGAAATTGGATCGAGGTATCCATCGGGTATATGCATGAAGTATTACACTTACTGGATTTAAAAAATATGCTTTTGTTAACATGAAAAAGTCCCCTCGGCGCCTCGCCGTATGCGTAGCCCGGGGCCGAGACGTGCGGATCCACTGCGCCACTCGAACAAGTCTCTTTCCCGGAGCGTCTCGTAGGCACGTCGTAGACCTCCTCTATCACCACCTCGGCGAAGATCTTCTCCACAGGCCTGCGGTGTGAATAATGCCTTTCTTCATGAAGATAGTGAAGTCGGCGTCGGTGCAATTAAGAGCTCCCTCCGACGCTGTCAAAAACTTCGTATATGTACAACTCCGGGATGCGACAGAGTAGAGATGCCAAACCGCGAGCCTTCTACTGCAAAAACGGCGGCTGTAGAAAGGCGGGTGTTTGGTGGTGGGTATTAAGAGGGGATCTTATGTGGTTTAAAGACTCTGCCGCTGCCTTCGTAGAACTTGGTAAGTGTCTCGTAGTAGAGGAGGCGGAGTGACTGCACGCTTGCGAAGAAGCCTTCGCCTAAGATGATTAGAAGTTGTAGGAGGATTACTACCATTATTCCGCCGGGTAGTTGTAGCGCTTTAAGAGAAAGATGCGTCATCGTGGCATGGACTATGTGCAGGAGCTCCAGCCTTACAAAGCTGAAAAGATTTGCAAATGACGCGATGAGAACCTCTATGATAGCTACAAGAAGTTCGGAGAGTAAAACGCCTACTTCGCCGACGCGCCTCATTTTGCCGTAAAGTATGGAAGCCGCCAGCCAAGCCAGCCCAAGAAGAGCTAATGCCGGGCCGAGGCTGGGCAAGGGAGACACCAGCCAGATGCCTGGCTTTGAATGCAGTATATCCGGGACTCTGACAAGGCCTAGCAGTAATGCGCCTGTGGCCGTAAATAGCAAAATAAGCGGAACATGGAGCCCAACGGCGACGTAATGATCCCCGCGGATTACCAGGTTCACAAATTTGAGAATAAATGCCATCAGTAGCACCGTAAATCCGAACATCACGGAGGATGCTATGCCTTCCAGCGGATTTACAGCCTCCTCTCCGCCCCTAAAACTCATGCCGAACACCTCGCCGTAATATAAACCAAAAAGCACTGAAGAAACGGCGGCGAACCCCCATATCCAAGCCCAGTCTCTCTTCCCCAGCTTATAGAGCAACACAGCAAATAACGCTAGGAGAAGGCCGTGTCCCACGTCGCCGAACATCCAACCAAAGTAAAGCGGGAAAAGCACAGCCACGAGGGGCACAGGCGACAGCTCCTTGGGGCCAGGGGCCCCCATCCAATACACAAGAGTGGTGAAGGCTTGGAGTGGGCGGGGCCACCTCTCGGCCCGCGGCGCCTCTTCCGTGTAAATAAACTTAGTAGACACCTCAAGCCTATATGAGAAGGCCGTAGCGACGTAGAACTTGGCGACCACAGACGCCACGACCTCGTCTACAAGCTTCATGTCTTTCTCCAACACGTAGAAGGCGACCGTGGCAACCTCCCGCTCCCAGTTGAAATCTCCAAAGGCAGAAAACTTTAGGTAGAGATCTCGAATGCCTTTATACGTCTTCCGCAACTTGCGGAGAGACTCCTCCGTAGATCTCAACGCCTGCGAAACCAGCTGAACAGCAAGCTTAGGGTCCTTCATATAGTCCGGCGGAACCACCACGCCGCCGTAGCTGTCTCCCTCCGCAGTGATGTATACTTCAAGATCCTCGACTTGTATCTTTTCGTGGGGCGTCGTCACCAGTTTCGTGGGGTTTATCACAATTTGGTAACCTCTGGGAACAGAAACTCCCCGCGGTACTGCCCGGAGAAACTTATACAGCGCTTGAAGTTTCCTAAGCTCCGCTTCCCTCGCCAAGAGCTCCTTTTCCAGCGATATAAATTGGCGCCCGGTTTCAGGTCCCTCCGAATATGCTGATTTCTCGTAGATCTCCAGCGTCCAGGTCGCATATCTCCTCAGGGTGAATAGGGCGTCGAGGCTCCACCCCAGGCTCTGTACGCAATCCACTACCTCTTTCTTGCTCAGCGTCTCGGTGACCACGTCGCCTCTTTCTAGCTTTTTAACGCACTGCCGTATTGCGGCCGCCGCGCAGTCTAGCGTCTCGGTCAGAAGACGATTCTCAGACAGACCTGCTCCACTTCCCTCTACACCGAGTAGCGTAAAGAATCCGTTAAGTACTTCTAAAGTCCTCTCCACATCAGAGAGGGGCGGGGCTGGGGCGAAGGGCTCTGGCCGATCTACAAAGACAACCTTGCCAAGTCTCCCAAGTCGATATATCACCTCGAATAGAACCGGGGGAGGTAGGCCGATTTTAACTAGTAAAACCTTTTCAAAAGGCACATTAAATATTCCTAGCTATATTTAAATATTTACAGTGCATATGTATCCACATCTAAAGTGACATAAATCATGTACTTTATGTATCTTTAAGTAACTTCGAATAATTTCATACACATATAGCTATCTTGCCAACATGTTCCTCCGGCTGTGGATCTGTTATTTAAGGGAGTTTCATACACCTCAGCCATTAGAGACGCCACAAAGCGAGGCATATTCCTCTCTCCGAGCGTAGCCGTTGCGAGCTCCAGATTTTTGTACATCGTCGGGAGCAAGGCTGATGTGTTTCATGGGCTAACAGTGTTGATATATAAAATATTTGGATTATTCTTGTTTTGTGCTCGAGCTTGAAAAGCCTTGGAGTGACTCTCAGAAGCATCTAGAGGGGCGTTTGACGGAGGCGGCGTATGAGGCTGACCTAGCCCTTAGGTTCTTGGAAGCCGGCTTGTATAGAAACGCGGCGGACAAGGCGTTTCAAGCCTTCAAGGCGTTGCTGGTGGCGCTGGCTATGAAATACAGAGACGCCCTGGCCCAGAGGTACCCCGGCAGGGGGCGGGTGAAGAGCGGCAAGACGGTTGAGGCTGTGGACTGGGTGATCGCCGTCAGCCAACGGGCTTCATGCTAGAGGTGGCGACCTCTCGCAGACGGCGGGGCGGGAGCTACTTCACTACGCCAACGTCGCCCTTAATCTCCACGAGTTTAAATACAACGGTCTCGACAGATCCGGCGTCTTGAGCCGATACGCCAAGCTTGAATCTGTGGCAGATGACGTGAAGGCCCTTACGCAATACGTCAGAGAGGCCGTGGAGAGACTCCGCGGGACGGCTTAGCCGGCGACGATATCGTTAATCCTCTTGACGCGAGACGCACTTCCGGCGCATTGGCAACGGAGAAGCATGGAGAGGAGACAATGAAGGTAGTGCAGAGTTTTGTGAAGAACTTGCAATCCCCAGGGGCTATGCGGCAGCGAGGATGGCGGTGTTTAGATACACGCCAGCGTCCCCCAGAGCTTGTCGGCGATGTGGATACTTTGCCGGAGGTGTTTGACGAAAGGTGTGTAAAGCAGGTGCTGAGGGGGTGTCTTTACAGGTCGAGGGGGAGAGGGTTGGGGGTGCGACAGTGAGCTAGGCTTGTTTATAACGGCGATACTGTCTATGCGCCTCTCCCCGAAGTTCTTTGCGTGAAAGTTCTGCATAGATACAAGAAGATTGTGGTATTGGCCAGGGCGAGCTTGAGCTGAAGAGGTGCCGTAACTATTTAGAACCCATGAGCGTGGAGCTCCTCACGAGAGGTATATAAACCTGCAAATTTTTCTCAACATGTGCTGGAGCTAATCCTCCTCGGCATAGTCCTCATCTTCCTAGGCATGTTGATATTAATGCTGTCTCTTTGGAGGGACGGCGAGAGGAGGGCGGAGGCTGGCGGCGTGGTAATTGTGGGCCCCGTGCCCATAGTGTTCGGCACAAGCCAGCGCGCGGCCGCGGCGGTTATGGTGCTGGCTATTGTCTTGACGGCTCTAGTCCTTCTACTCTTTCTACTCGGCCCAGCCCTCGTGAGATGAACAACAGGATCAGCGCGGCAACTACCAGCATAACTGCCGCAAGCGCGAGGCCCCAAGACACGACGTGGGGGGCGCCAGCGCCGAAACATATAGGCACGAAGAAAATGACAACACAACCCACCGCGCCGCCGGTGGCCGCAACTTTAGCGTTTGACGCCAGCGCCAGAAGCGGCGCCGCTAGAACAAGGAGGAACCCGGCGAGTATAAGCATGAGGCCGATGAGGAAAAGCCGCATGTACGGACTTGCGTCGGGTCTTTAAAAAGTTATCAGCTCTTCCCATCTTCGCCACGGCTCCGCCTGCAGCCGCTTCACATCACCGGGATTAGGTACTCATCTTTTTAAATGAATTTATGCAGACGGCCATGGAGTTTAGGCCGGAGTACTACGCCGTGTTGGAGGCGCTCTCCACCGGGGCAAAGACCATCAAGGAGATCGCCGAGCTTGTGGACATGGAGCCGCACGACGTGGAGGCTGTCATAAGCGCTTTGATGGGGCACGGGCTGGTGGAGCGTAGGGAGAAGGGCCTCCTCTTTAAGAAGGAGGCGTATGCCCTGACGGAAAGGGGCTGGGAGGTCCTCTACAAGTGGAGAGAGGAGGTGAAGGGGCGTGTGGAGAAGGCGGCGGAGCTCCGGCGCGCGGGGAGGATGGAGGAGGCCGAAGAGGTGCTGGCCCCCGTCGAGTCCGTGCTCCCGCTTATGCTGACGCTTGGCCTGCTGGACATGGCCCTCTACGCCGCGGCGCTGGGGCAACTGGCGACGCTGGATGATGCGGCGGAGCTGGGTGGAGAGGCCTTTGACAGCGGCGACTTCGACGTGGGGGACGACGCGTTTTAGAGAGGCGAGACCGCGCGCGTCTTCAGTTCGCAGATCCTTACGGGGCCCAGCCGCCTCAGCCGCTCCGCAATGTCGTCGGCGCGGTCCCGCTCTGCTACAACCACCAAGACCCCCTTCTTGGCGTAGTGCCCCACGGCCCACCTGAGCTTTACAAGCTCCGCGTCTATCTCCTTGGAGAGGAAGCCCACCGCGGTGGAGAAGCGCCTAGCCGTCTCGAGAAATGTATAGAAATCTCCATCCACAGCCCGCTCCACGGCTCTCCTCCCCTCTACCTCAAGCACCGTCCGCAGGTCGCGTAGCATAGCCGCCGTCTCTAGGCGTTTGGTGTGTACAGTCACCGCAACAAGCGGGGGACAGGGGTAGCCCACCGCCTCGCCCACGCCTGGGGCGCCGGGCCTGGTCCGCACCACGAGGCAACCGCCCGTGTATATGGCCAAGACGTCGCCCAGGCCGGTCCCCGCGGTGACCTCCGCCGCGTGTGCCATCTGGAACGCCTCTAGAGACAGGCCGCGGAGTCTTACATATTTGGCTATGTTCACCACAGCGGAGCCCGCGTAGCCGTAGCCCAGGGGATACGGCGAGTGGACATCCACGCCGGGACCCCCGCTTAGGAACTCGCCGTTGTAGTAGACGCCGCCGTCTCTAAACTGGGCCACGGCGTAGTCCAGCAGTAGCCCAGCGCCCAGGGAGCCCGTCGTGAGGGGGTCCTCTGTGTAGCGAGGAAGCCAGAAGCCGGTGACGTGGTGCGGGATCAGAAGCCGCATGAAGTCTCCAGCGCCTTTACTATCAGATACACGGCGCGGTTGTAAGGCGTTTCGACGCCTAGCCTTCCGCCGTATTTAACCACGGCGCCGTTTATGAAATCCACCTCTGTGGGTCTGCACTTAGCCAAGTCCTGCGCCATGGAGGAGACATTTCTCGCAGTTGCCCTAGCTACCGTCATAACCGCCGCCACGGGGTCGTCCACTGGGTAGCCAGCCGCCTTCGCCACCTCCGCCGCCTCCAGGGCGAGCCCCTCGGCGAGGGCCCGGGCCCAGGGGTCCTCCGCCACGACGCTGTTGGGGGCACGCAAGATGGCTGTGACGGGGTTTATGGCGGCGTTCACCACGAGCTTCGCCCACCGGAGGGGCTCGATGTCGTCTACCACCCTCACCCTAGCCCCACCTCTCTCCAAGGCCTCAGCCACCTCCTCGGCGCCGCGGGGCAACGCAACCTCGCCGACACCCCTCAGCTCGGCTCTGCAACCTTCGCGGTAGACGCCGTAGGTAACGACTGCGGCTAGGGCGTTGGGGAACCTCTCCCTCGCCATCTCGAGGCCGCCAATGCCGTTTTGAAACAAGACGGGCACCCCCGCCGCCGCCTCAAGCGCCTTTGCCGTGTCGGGCCCCTTCACGGCGATTAATGTGTACTTGACAGAGGGGGGAGCCCGTGGGACGACCTCCACACTGAGCTCTCTGCACGTCTCTACGCAGAACAGGTACCGCTCGCATCTGGTCCGAACGACGGCGTACGGCCTTAACCCCGCAGAGTTTAGGAAATAGGCAAGGAGGTTGCCCACCGCGCCTAGGCCCACTATGGCGAACACATTTATAAGAAGGGGCCTTCTTAAATCAGTGACGCGCAGGAAGACCGTCCTGGACTTCGCCAAGGGCAGAGGGCCCTACGTTTGGATCACCGCATACGACTACCCCACGGCCCGCTTGGTGGATGAGGCCGGCGTAGACGGGATCTTGGTGGGCGACAGCTTGGGAATGGTGGTGCTGGGCCTTCCCAACACGCTGGGCGTGACCATGGCGGACATGGTTAGGCACACGGAGGCGGTTGCCAGGACGAGGCCCAGAGCCCTAGTGGTTGCCGACATGCCCTTCATGTCCTACGAGCCGGGGCCCGAGACGGCGCTTAAAAACGCGTCCCGCCTAGTTAGGGCTGGGGCAGACGCGGTGAAGCTGGAGGGCGGCGCCGAGTATGCACACATAGTGGAGAAGCTGGTAAAGGCCGGCATACCTGTGATGGGCCACATAGGCCTAACCCCCCAACGCGTCTTAACGCTGGGCGGCTTCAGAATGGTGGGCAGGACAGAGGAGCAGAGAAAGAAGATCTTAGAAGACGCCAAGGCCCTCAGAGACGCCGGCGTCTTCGCCATAGTGCTGGAGTTCGTCCCCGCCTCTCTGGCCAAGGAGGTGACTGAGTCCGTTGACGTAGCCACCATATGCATAGGCTCTGGCCCCCACTGCGACGGACAGATACTGGTGCTCCACGACGTGATCAGCCTCTCCGAGAGGGCCCCCAGCTTCGCCAAACGCTACGCAGACGCCGCCTCCGTCATAAAAGACGCCGTGGCTAATTACGCGGAGGAGGTGCGGAAGGGGCTTTTCCCCGCTAAAGAACATTACAGGGAGTGACATGGGCCGGAGACAGCCGTGCTCCCCAGAGGTGGCAGAGCTGTAAATTTTTACCTCGGCTTGGGGGCTATCCTAACCACGCCGATGTTGTCGAAATCGGAATCGTTTGACAATACGTTGTCTATCCCGTAGCTCTGCATTGTGGTTAGGTGTATTCTGTCTTCAAACTCCCTGGGCTTATCCAGACGAAGGGCCTTGGCGAGTATCTCGGCGTCTAGCGGCAAGAGGACGGCGATGTTTCTAAGGGCGTCCACCACCTCCTCTTTACGTATCAAGACGTAGAGAAGCCATGCCGAAAGTGCAGAAGTGGCGAGGCTCCCCTGGTGCCTCTTCTACAGCTCCCGGGAGCCCTCGCCGAATAGGGGGTGTGCAGTGAAGAAGTAGTAGAGGACGTTGACATCAATGTAGATCAACCTGCGCCGCATCTTCCAACGCTCTTTCAATTTCCTCCACCGTGAAATACCTCGCCGGGCCGAACTTGCCGTAATAGACATCGACATCGTCGATGGGCTCCAGCAAAATGCCGCTCTCCGTCACCTTCAACTTAAACCGCCTGGCTTTTACGCGTCTCCGAATCTCGGCATGAATGTATATCCTCCCCGAGCCGTCTATCTCAACAATTTCCACATCTTTCCTTCTTTGTTCATATACAAGCTTTATGGAAAAACAACCCCGCAAGAGTCGTGGAGACTGGATTAGCAACCAAGAGTTACTCAAGCTTGAGTGGTCTGCAGAAGGCGGTTGCCGTGGTGCAGTAATATTTTTTAAGTAGGCGGCACGCGGCCGCGTGGTGATTCCGCCGAGGCATCCCCGGTACAGATCTCTGCTTGAGAGGGAGAAGGTGGTGGAGGGCGTCAGGGAGGGGTACGTGGCTCTTCAGGGTCTCATCGCCCACGGAAGGGGCGAATGTTTCGACTACCTCATCGGTGAGACCACCCAGCCCTTCGCCGAGAAGGCCATAGAGGCGGCCGCCGCCGCCCTCCTCACCGCAAAGTACCCAGTCATCAGCGTAAATGGAAACGTGGCGGCGCTTACGCCGGGGGACGTGGTGGCCTTGGCCAAGGCGGTACCTGCGCTTCTGGAAGTGAACCTCTTCTACCGGACGCGGGAGAGGGAGGAGAAAATTGCCGAGGTCCTGAGACGTCACGGCGCGGAGGAGGTGCTGGGCGTCGGCGAAGACGCCGCATGCACCATACCGGAGCTCTTCAGCGAAAGGAGGCGGGTCAGCTGCCGGGGGATATACGTCGCCGACGTGGTCATCGTCCCTCTTGAAGACGGCGACCGGACAGAGGCGTTGAGGAGGCTTGGCAAGACCGTAATCGCAATAGACCTAAACCCCCTCAGCAGGACGGCGCAGGCCGCCTCCATAACCATCGTAGACAACGTGACACGGGCCATGCCGAAGCTTGTGGAGGCCGTCACTAGGCTCAAGAGCTGGGATAGGGAGAGGCTCCTCGGCCTCCTCCGTTCTTACGACAACGGGGCAACCCTCGCCGAGGCCGTGAGCCACATCGCCAAGAGACTCACCGAGATCGCCGCCTCTCTGCCCCGCCGCGGCGGTGTCGTGGTATAGAAACTTCCTAGAGAGACTCGTCGCGTGTAGGCGGTGCCCCAGGTTGCTTGCCTATAGAGAGTCCGTCAAGCCCCCACCAAGGTTCCGCGGCGTGGTCTACTGGTCCAGGTCCGTGGCGCCCTGGGGTGACCTGGGGGCCCACCTGATGATCGTGGGCCTGGCGCCCGCGGCCCACGGCGGAAACAGGGCCGGGAGGATGTTCACCGGCGACAGGTCGGCGCAGAACCTCTTCGCAGTGTTGCACAGCCTCGGTCTCTCCAACATGCCGCATAGCCTGTCGAGAGACGACGGGGCGGAGCTGAGGTGCGTCTACATAACCTCCGCGGTGAAGTGCGCCCCGCCCCGCAACAGACCCACGGCGGAGGAGGTGAGGAACTGCTCTCCCTGGCTCGCCGAGGAGATCTCCGCCGTGAAGCCGCGGGTCATCGTGGCTCTCGGCCGGGCGGCCTGGGACGCCGTTATGAGGATCCTCGGCGCCCCGCAGACGCCTTTCTACCACGGCGCAGGTCTGCGGGCCGGCACCGTGAAGATATACGCCTCCTACCACCCAAGCCCCCTCAACGAGGGTACTAGACGCGTGTCTCTTCAACAGATAGCTGAAGTGATCAAGAAGGCGGCCGCGGAGGCCGGCTGTATGCCATGAGAGGAGTCTCCTACGCCCTCTTCTCAGTGGCGGCGTGGAGCACTAACTACCTCGTTGGGCGCTTCCTCGTGGCAAGCGGCGTAGACCCCGTCGCCATGTCTATACTGAGGTTCGCCATAGCCACGCCGCTTCTCTTCCTCATGGCGAGATTCCCGCCCTACAGAGGCGCCGCGCGGCGCCTCGCACTGCTGGGCCTCCTCGGCGTCGCAGGCTTCAACCTACTGCTCTACTCCTCCCTGGCCTACGTCACGGCCGCCGTGGCGTCGCTTTTCGTCGTCCTCGCAAGCCCGGCGACCCAGTTGCTGGAGGCGGCGCTGGCCCGGCGGAGGCCCGGCGGAGTTGCGCTCCTCGGCTCCCTAGCCGCCGTGGCGGGGGCCTACCTCACCCTAGAGCCGTACCTAGCCGTCCGCTCCTACCTAGGCCCCCTCTTGGCCGCGCTGGCCACGCTGTCTTGGGCCGTGTATACCGTATTGGTGAGAGGCGTGTATAGGCTGTACAGCCCCGTCGAGGCCGTGGCCTGGATCTCCCTCTTCGGACTGGCCGCCATGTCGCCGGCCGCCGCCGCCTCCAAGCCGGCAACCCTGGCCGACCCCGTCGTCCTCGCCCTAGTGGCCTACGTGGCCGCGGTGCCAGGGGCCATGGCGTACGCCGCTTGGAACGTCGCCGTCCAGAAGGCAGGCCCCCGCAGGTCAGCCGCGGTGTTGCCCCTAATGCCGGTCCTCACCACGCTCCTCTCCTACCTCCTACTCGGCGAGGCCCCCACGGCGACGCAACTGATAGGCATGGCCGTGGCCGTAGCGGGGGTCTACATATCGGCAAGAGGCTAATCCGCCAGACCAAAGGCCGCATTGAGACATATACTAACAAACGGCGGCGAAGCCGCCGTGGCTCTCCGACTTGATAAAAAGGCTCTCTCTTAGGCGGTGGGTTGAGCTCCTCAGCCCTTTTTCAAGGCCTCTAGTTGCAAGGCGAAGTCGTAGCCGTCCACAACCGCCTTAATGGAGGCCATCACCACGTTGGTGGAGACGCCCACCGTGCGCCAAATCCTCTCCCCGTTTCTAAACTCGGCGGTTACCCTAACCACGCTCTCGGTGCTCCTCACGGAGGTGGGGAGCACCACCCGGTAGTCGCTGAGGGCCACGGCGGCCAGCTGGGGGAAGGAGGAGGTGAGGGCGCGCCTCAGCGCCACATCCACTGCATGCACCGGGCCCACCCCCTCGCCGGCCTCCAGCCTCTCATCGCCGTCTACCCAGACCTTAACCACGGCGTAGGCCCTCTCGCCGGGTCCCGCCACGACGCGCCACTCCAAAAGCCTAAACCTTTCTCTGTAAATACCGAGGCGGCGCATCAATATGAGCATGGCCGAGGCTGGGGCCAGGTCGAAGGAGTACCCCTCCCGCTCCAGCCGCTTTATCTCCTCCAGAGCGGCCCTCACGGCGTCGCTCCGCTTGTCCAGCGGGATGCCCAGCTCCTCCGCCGCCTTAAGCACAACGCTGGCGCCCCCCGCCATCTCAGACACCACGAAGACCCTCCTGTTGCCCACCAGTGCCGGGTCGATGTGTTCATAGGCCCGAGGCACCTTCATGACGGCGTCTGCGTGGACCCCGCCCTTGTGGGCGAAGGCGAACTCCCCCACGTATGGCTGGTAGGGGTTGGGCTGGAGGCCCAGCGCCTCGTAGACCAGCCTAGACACCTCCCGCAGGCGGCCGAACTTAACCGGCGGAGGCTCGTCCCGCAGAACCCTTAGCCCCATCTTAAGCTCCAAGGTGGGCAAGACGGCGGTCAAGTCGGCGTTGCCGGTACGCTCCCCAACGCCGTTGACGGTGCCCTGCACGTGCCGCGCCCCCGCCGCCACCGCCATCAAAGTGTTGGCCACGGCGCAACCGATGTCGTTGTGCATGTGGGCCCCCAGCGGCATCGCCGGGAATCTCCGCCTCACCTCTGCCGTTATACGGTACACCTCATGCGGCGGAGTCCCGCCGTTGGTATCGGCCAGCACAACTACGCGGGCCCCCGCGCGCCAAGCCGTCTCTACGGAGGCGAGCGCCATCTCGGGGTCCTCCTGAAACCCCTGGTAGAAGTGCTCAGCGTCGTAGATCACCTCCATGCCGTGCTCCCTGAGGTACTCCACGCTCTCCGTAATCATGGCGAGGTTCTCCTCCCACGTGACGCCCAACACCTCCCTCACGTGAAGCGTCCAGCTCTTGCCGAAAATCACCGCGACAGGCACGTCGGCATCCACCAGCGAGTTGAGACCCTCGTCCCTCTCCGGCCTTACGCCCCTCCGCCTGGTGCTCCCAAACGCCGCCAGCTTCGCCCTGCTGAGGCTGTACTCCTTCATGGCCTTAAAGAAGTCAAGGTCCTTGGGGTTTGAGTAGGGCCACCCACCCTCTATGTAGTCCACCCCAAGCTCGTCGAGCTTAAGGGCGATCCTGATCTTGTCCTGGAGGGTGAAGGAGACGTTTGCGCCCTGCCCCCCGTCTCTAAGGGTGGTGTCTAGAACCTCTACGTAATCCCCGACATGGCTATTTAGGATTCGGGAGATATATAAACATTCCCGG
>Ga0315298_1006421_pt1 | contig 16066 bp, 13 predicted proteins | sample WHS_1_MG_FD_203077 | JGI IMG/M metagenome (GOLD analysis project Ga0315298, IMG submission 203077) | Extremophilic microbial mat communities from Washburn Hot Springs, YNP, Wyoming, USA - WHS_1_MG | ecosystem: Environmental > Aquatic > Thermal springs > Hot (42-90C) | place: USA: Wyoming... | reverse complement strand
CCTGCCCTATAAGCTTCATCTAAAGTAGGGTCTAAGAATGCTCTAAGGTAAGGAATAAGTGGAATGCTGTTTAACGCTGCTTCGCCTATGCTTCCAGTTTCTGCTAAGGTAAGGAATCCATATGCAAAAGATGCAGCCAGTATTAAGGGAATTGCTGGTAAAGAGACAAAAGAAGTTAGTATTACTGTGCTCGCAGTTACTGTTGCTCCAGATACAAAGCCCTGAACAAATTCTCCAGGATGTAGGTTTATGCTTTCAATTGGGTTAAATCCTTTAAATGTTCTAGAAAGCTTGTACTCAGCTACTATTTTCCCTCCTCTCTTAAGAACAACTAAGAAGTCGCACGACTCTTCGTTTTGCAAAAAAGGAGTTAGAACAGTTCGATTTTCGCTAGGATAAGGAGTTTCTTCGTTTACTTTCTTTTGTACAATAAACGAGAAGTTTCCACCTGCACCTAGCTTAGAGCTTACAGATAGACTAAAGCTGTTCGGCAAGACTACAAAGTTATTTGAAGCCTCTAAGTTAACCTCGTACGAGTAAGAGTAAGGACTTGGGTTACTAACAACTACTTTAAGTAGGTTGTACTTTCCAAGCATCCTTGTTTCATCTTGAACTATATCTGCATCTAAAACACGAAAGCTAATTGTTATATCGTTTCCTACGCTCTTGTAGTCAGTTTTCACAATATATCCTTTACTTCTGTAACCATCAGCCTCATCTTTGCTAGTTGTATTAAGTACTAAAACTTCTCTTTCTTCGCTTATTACTCTTGGAACTATTCTGTAGCTGGGATCTGCATAGTTTTTTATTTCTTCATTACTTACTCCACTCGCTACTAGTACTCCACTTTCTGGAGCCCTTACGTTCTCCTCTATAAGTTCGCTTCTTACCCCTTTTACTACTTTTGTAACCGTTACTGGAACTTTTAGTTCTTCGTAATGATAAACTTTATATCTAACACTTCCTCCACTTAAGTAGTAAACTCTGTAAAGACTTGTTTTGAACGAAAACTCTTTAGTAGTGTTGAACTCAAACACGTAGTCAGAAGAAGAGAAGTTCGATAAGTTATATTCTGGAAAGCTTCCAATTAACTTTTTTCCAAGAATCTTGTAGAATGGCAGATACTTTTCTAAGCTAGAGTAGTTCGATGGTTTCTCGTCAACTTCCTTTACAAATGTCCATTCTCCATAGCCTCCAGAGTGCAGACTAACGTCGTCCACTAATAGAACAGAATTCCTATGAGCAACTAAAGAAAACAAGTAGTATCCAGTTTCGTTCATTATTCTAGTTAAGTTAATTGAATAGTATTTCCAATCATTTGAGTTGTTTAAAGAAAAAACGTAACCTATATTGCTTGGAGTTCTTAAAGCAAAAAGTACACTTCCATTAGCTTTGTACCAAAAGCTTAGGAATACGCCAGTTCTATCTTTACTGTAGTAGAATTCTTGCCTTAGAGCACCAATTCCATTCTTCGTAGACAAGCACAAGCTGTAAGGTTTACTGTAAGCGTCTTCTGACAAATAGCTAGAAGCTTCTCCAAATTTGTCAAAGCTCCAAAATGAAGTTGAACTTATGTTGTTGTCGGTTAAATATTCTTTAACAGGGTACTTAACCCAAACGTAGTAGTCGTACATTAGTTTTTTGATTAGTTCGTAAACATTGTAGTAGTTTACATCAACTTTAATAGTTGTGTCGTTGTACTTTTCTATTAGATACCTTGCACTACTATTGGCTAAAGAAACTGCAATTGGCTCTATGTACAACCCAAGATAAATCTTAGAATAGTTTACTAGCTCAGGAATGTAAACCCAAGTCTTGTTGTCATAACTATTCGGTACTGCATTAGCGTACCCTTTGTCAATCCATGCGTAGTATTCTTTGTAAGAAGTCTCTTCATAAGTGTTTTCATATGGAACTAGTTGATATACGTTGTACAGAGGAGTAAGTGTAGTTGAATTAACGTAGTAAACTTTGTAGTATTCAACGTCTTCGTAGCTAACATTATTCTTGCTCTCTTCTATCTTGTATCCTATATAGCTTAACTTAAGTTCATTTTCTACGTAGTTTTTTAATTGACCTTCTGAAGCTACAGCCTCTTCTTTTTTCTTGAAGTTCTTAAATTGTTCAACTTCTTTGTAGTACTCTTTAACTACTGGAGTCTTCTCAACTACGTTGTAAACTTTTACTTCTTGATATCTAACTTCATATCCTTCGATTCTTGCTTTCCTAACGTAAACGTCGTAGGAAACTTTAGTTTTAGTACCATAGTAAACTGCGTAAGCAGTAGGATTTAGCTTACCATTCTCAACAACATACCAGCCATAGTAGCGATACTCTCCATTAACATAGGTAGGACTATTTTGTAAACAGTCTCCCAAGTTAGGATCGTTCTCTTCGTAAACTCCGATGAACTCGTAGCGTTCAGTTCTTTCTTTTACATATAGCTTGTACAGTCTTACTTCTTTAGTGCTGTTGACAACCTTAGCATACCTTTGGCTATCTGCGTAGCTTAGAGCTTCACTGTATGAGCCAAAGCTTTTTGCAAGCTCCCAGTAGTAGCTGTAAACTGGTACCTGATAGCCTACTAGCTTTGTTCCTTCAGCAACTTCATAATCTTTGCTAGGGTCTTCGTAGTGCAAAGAGTTTAGGTAGTTTTGAGCTTCATATATTGTGTCGAACGATTTTACTACTTTAGTTTCATAGATTATTTCTCTAACGTATGGAACTATAGAATACGTGGTTTCTTCTTTTGTCTTTACTACTTTCCTAGAAGCTTCTTTAGAATAAATATTCGTTATTTCTCCTTTCTTCTGTAAGTTGTTCGATAAGCTAACTGCCTCTTCTAAGCTTAGAGGCCCATATGTAGAAGTTGAGGTGTCGTACTTTGAAAGAACATAAACTTTGTCTCCTGCTTTTATCGTACTTCCATTAACTTGTTTATATACATCGTAAACTATCTTACTACTGTTTATCTTTGAATAAACATAGTAAAATGGAGTTGCACTCTTCGAAGGAATATTTACAACTACGTTTCCATCTTCTCTTCTATCTATTGTTATCTTATCTAAGTCGTATATACTAAGATAGCTAACTAAGCTGTTGTCTTTCTTAATTTCGTTTGATAATTCTTCATTACTCCATCCTTCAGCTATAGCTTGAGAAATAATTTCGTTTAGCTTATCAGAAGGCGAGCTAAAAACTAATAAAGGCTTAAACTCAGATGAAATTATCAAAGAAAGAATAATTAGACTAATAAGAAATTTCTTTATGCTTAAGTTTTTGTTGTTATTTTTACTTTCGTTAACGTCCTTATGTTTATTTAGCTCAAAAAGTACAGGGGGGAGAACTAAGCCATCGAAGAGAGGCATTAAGAAAGCAGAACCAATTTGTGTAGTAAATGATAGAAAGTTTGCTAACTGCATTGCGCTTAGCCTTACAAAAGAGAAGAGAAAGCTTAAGATGAACAGCTTCTTAGTTATTTTGCTAGAAGAAAAGTAAACTAGTTGCAAAGAAAAGATAAAGACGAATAAAAACACAACAAGAAAATAAACTACGATGGCTATAGGAAGAGAAAGCCCTACGTTTAAGTAAAATACAATGAAGATAGACTCAGCCACTAACAATAAGAAAACTAAGGAGTTAACTAAAGTTCCTTTAAGAACCAACTTATAGTTTATGTTCCTTATGCTTCGCTCATTTAACTTAGTTAGCATTGAAATTATAGTAAAAGAATAAGAAAGAGAAACTAAGAATAGCAACAGGAAGGCTTTAGCTAAAAGTGGAAAAGAAAAACCTTCAACAATTTGCTCTGCTATGTCTTTAGCAGAGAGAAAGAAAAAAGAAACAACAAGCAAGTATATAACTAAAGCATTAGCAAACCCTAATGCTTGGCAAGGGAGAAACTTTTTTGCTCTAAACTTAAATTCTTCAAGCATTAAACTTCAACCTCATAGAAAGAAGTTATTCCATTTACAAAACTATTAGGAATGAAAGTTAAAGTTGAGTTGGAAACTATATTAAAGTAAGCTTCTCCAAAGTAATTTGAAACTTTTTCTTGTCCAGTCTCTAGACATTTTACTTTTATTCTAGGTATCCTTGAGCTGTCGTGCGTCCATTGGGCAGTAACCTTTACTACACTTCCGTCTTTCTTTGCACTTAGCTTAACTGAGGTAAAAACTAGTCTAACTTTTTGTACGTCTGAGCTAATTCCATTCAAGCTCGCTATAAAACTAGCTTCAACAACTTTGTCTTTCTCAGAAAAATTAAACTCTTTTCCTTCAATGTCGCCTTCTATATACTTACAAGAAAATTCTTTTACTGCGCTGTTGTTGAAAGTAAGCGTTGCTGTTAGCTTAACTTCTATTTGCGAGTTTGAGTTTACCCAGTATTCTCCGCCTACTTTGTTGCCAGAAACTTCTAAACTTAACTTTAAGTCCGTAAAAATAACCGTTGAAGAAACTTTTTCGCTTGAATACTCGTTGCTGGAAAGCGCCGCAAAGCTCTTCGTTAGCTTTTGATCCTTTCCAACGAAAGAGAAAACTACAGCACCGTTGTTTGAAGTTAGCTTTGTCCCGTCTTCTAAGCAAACAATTTCTACGTTGTTCGCAGGAGAACCATCGTCTAACCAGCTTACAGCTACACTTAAGCTTGCAGTTCCCCCATTCTTCACCCAAATTTCTTTACTAGTTTGTAGCTTATATTCAATCCAAGAGGCAAAAATTTTCTTTGGAGCTTCAACGTTAAAGCTAACCTCGTTGTTTTTTGAGCTAATGTCTCCGTAGAAGCAGTTGAAGAAAGCATAATGGTTAAGCTCATTCTTAACTTTGCTTTGAGCTAGTATTCTAACAACGCTTCCCTTCTCAACCCAAGCTTTGTTTTGCTCGTCGTTAACTGAGACGTTAAACCTAGAGCTTACCTGAACTAAGTAGTAGGTCTTCCAGAATGCTTCTAAGCTTACCGGACCATTAACTACAAAGCTTATCGTAGGACTCTTTTCTCCATCGCTCCAAGCGAAAAACAAAAACTTAGTAAGGTTGCTTAGCTCTAAGCTTGTTGTTGACAAGCTAATGGTTGCAGTGCTTCCCTTTGAGTACCAGTTTGCACCGCTGACGCTTCCTATTTTAGTTTGAGCATCAACGTAGTACTGCTGCTCCCAAACTGCAACTAAAGTAGAGTAGGCTGAGCAACAGCTAAAGGCAAAGAACAGTTCCATCCTTTGAACAAAACTCTGATGTTTGAACTTAGATAAACTAAGCTTTCTTTAACGCTTGGACTTGCTGAAGAACCTTCGTCGTACCATCCTTCTCCTATCGCACTACTATAGTTGGTAAGTAGCTTTAGATAGTACTGCCTTACGTAAACTGCAGTTATTACTTTAGGAGAGCTTACAGTTATCGTAGTTGGATTTTGGCTTCCACTTACGTCGCCCTTCCAGTAGGAAAACTTCAACCTAGTGCCGTTGTTAAATGCAATGCAGTCGTCAACGCTTACCGTATAGCTGCTTCCATTTAAGACCCAATCTTCTCTTAGCAGCTTACCAAAGTTGTCGTAAACTTTAACCTTGTACTCAACTTTCCAGTTTGCGTACTCTTCAACGCTTGACTTAGGCATTACTACGTAAGCAGGATTCTTAGTTCCAGAATAGCCGTTTGTAGAGCTCCAAGAAATGAAAGTTGCCCTTGTGTCTTCAGTCTGAACGTAGCTAGGAGAAACTGAAAATGTAACGTTTGTTCCACTGTAGTAGTACCCAGAGCCTTGAGTATTTCCAAAGCTACTAACTACGCTGAGCTTGTATGTAGTTCGTTGCATGTAAAAGTTTTGATTAACCTCGTCGCTGCTATCTCTTGGAAAGTACATAGTGCCAAATATGCTGTTGTAGTCTTCTTTTTCTATTGAATAACCATAGCTGTTATCCTTGTAAAGCTCTAAGCTGTAGTAGCCGTTTGAGTCAGAGTAAGTGACATAAAAATCATGCCCGCTAAGTAAGTAGAAGTAAACCTTAGCGCCTTGAATACTTTCCCGAGTGTACATATCTTTTATGTAGCCATATACTCTCACTTTTGAACTTGTTACATAAGCATAGTTAAGAATAGACGAGGTTAAGGAAATAACAAAAACTAAAAATAAAGCTAAAGAAACTTTAGCCTTCATTTTCTATACTTCTAGTATAAAGTAAATTTATAAGCCTTTTTAAGCACCAATAAAGAACATTTTAGTTATAAAGATGAATATTAAATGTGCTTAGAGTATCTATTTGACCTCTTCTTATGCTTCTGTTTTCTAGCTCTTGAGTCGTCTTCACAAAATAACATTTTGTACAAAAGATAATATGTAGGAAGATTTTTCTCTAAATCTTCAGGCGTAAAAGTAAAGCGAAGCATATCACGCGACCCCTCTATAAGCAGTTCTACTCACACCTAATTACTTAAGTTTTTCTCAATTGAGCTGCTTTTCTAATCCTCTCTAAATCACAAGGTTTTCTGGTGAGACTACGGAAGCGCTTGTGTCACTATCAAAGTTGTAAATGCATTCTCGTTGCTAGTAAGTTCTTCACATCTGTGCAAAAAGTTGAAGAATGCTCTACCTTTTTCTTATGATTTTTGAAATAAACTTCAAGAGGAAAAGAACCAACCTTTCTTTAGTTCTCTACGCTCTTTACTTTGTAACTAAGTTATAGAAAAGCTTCAAACTAAAGTTTTCTTTGAAAGAAGCTATGTAGCAATTTGGAAGTGGGTTCAAAGGATTCATGGATTTAGGAAGATATTCAAGGTAAACTGTAGAGTCTCTATTTTCTTAGTAGATGAAACAACCGTAAAAGTTTCTGGAAAGCTAGCTTGGGTTTGGGTAGCCTACGAACCATATTCAAAGAAAATCCTTGGCTTTCTAGGACTAGAAATTCCTATGAAGCTGAGCTTTTCTTAAGAAGCTTAATTAATTTGTATGGAAGCATAATTCAAACCATCACCAATGCCTAGAAAAAATTTAAATAAAAAGGTTGTTTATTCTTTCTGGTCGAGGATGATTTGAAAAAGGGAGTTCCTACCTGGCTGCTACTCATTTTGTTGATTTTTTGGATAGGTCGATCAATTATTCCGTCAGTATTTTCTGCAAGCTCTATCATCAGAGTCCCAGAAGACTATCCGACAATACAAGAAGCTGTAAATGTAGCTAAACCTGGAGATACCATTCTAGTAGCTTCTGGAACCTACCACGAATCTATTTATATTAGTAAGTCGGTATCTTTAATCGGTAAATGTAAAGAAAATACTACCATAATAGGACTTGGAATTGGAAATGTTATCTACATCTCATCATATAGTGTTACAGTAAGTAATTTTACGATTAAAGGATCTGGTACTAATTACATTAGCCCCTTTGATGGAGGTGACGCAGGAATCATGCTAGATAGGTGCACAAATTGTACTCTTTCTAACCTAATTGTTAAGGAGAATTGTCTTGGTATCTTTCTAAACTTATCAAATAACAACGTACTTGAAAGCAATACATGTTACTTAAATAGTAAGGATGGTATCTATCTACGCTTGTCTAATAACAACACAATTAAAAACAATGCATGGTACTTAAATGGAGGGCATGCAGGCATCTATCTAAACCCATTTAGTAGTTATAATCTGGTTGAGAACAATACATGCTACTCGAACGCAGATCATGGTATCAAGCTACAGGAATCCAGCAATTACAATGTACTAAAAAACAATAACTGCACAGACAATGAGAACGCCGGTATCTTTCTGCGTAAATCCGATGGTAACATCTTAGATAGTAATACATGTACAAGAAATAGACACAACCCTGGTATTATACTGTATCTGTTCTGCAACAATAATACGCTTATTAACAATGCATGCGATTCGAACGACGAAGGAATCTCCTTACAGCACTCATGTAATAATAACATACTTATTAATAATACGTGCTTGAATAACAAAGTTCGCGGTATCTTTTTACAGTCATCCAACAGCAATACGATCATTAGAAACACATTAAGCCTAAATGGAAAGAACCCATGTGGTACTGCAGGCATTTACCTCAATAATTCAAACTATAATGAGATATACTACAACAATATCTCTATGAACTGGCGCGGAATTGTAATTTCAGGTGAGAACTCTACTGGAAATGAAATACATCAGAATAATATAACGAAAAATGTTGAGTGGGGTCTTCTCAACGATGCTCCTAAAGAAGTAAATGCTACCCTTAACTGGTGGGGCAGCTCACAGGGTCCACTGGTGTGTCAGTTTGTGGAAGAAACAGATTCTGACGATCCTGAAGAAATTCGTGGTGATATATCATATAAACCTTGGTTGACTACCTTCACAGTAAGAGTAATTGGTCCAATACTTAGAGTCAGCAACCTATCAATCAATCCTACCACATCTAAAATTGATGAAACTATTAGCATATCTGTTAACGTTACTAATGTTGGTGATTTGCCTGGAACGTTTACGATCACTCTAAAGATTAACGACGCTGTTGAGGAAGTAAAAGAGATAACACTTTCTGCAAGGGAATCATCAATTGTTGCATTTAATTTGACTAGGGCTACTACAGGAACCTATACTGTGGAGGTTGATGGACTAACAGGAAGCTTCACGGTAGAAGAAGCTCCACCATATTGGGAATTGTATGCAGTGATGGTGTTAATTGCAATAGCTATAGGAGTAATCATCGTAATCTATAGGTGGAAGATTCTCTTTACATAGTTTGTTTTTTATCCAAATTTCCTTTACAAAACTTTTCTTCTAGAAATATTTTTCTGTTGTCTTAACAAAGAATGAAGTAAGCCTATGTTTACTACCCTAAATTTCTACTTCATCTAAGTGTTATTCAAGGGTAAGCATGAACCTTTAAGACTTAAGTTGACAGTCTCCCATAAACAGAAAAGGTAAAATATGACTTGGAGCTTACTATTTGGTTAAGAGTTGTTGGATCAACGAAAACAAAAAAGCTGATTAAAAAGACTTTACTTTTTTCGTTTTCTTTTTGCTGAACTTGATGTATGTTTCTTAGTTATGTATCCTTCTTCAACAAGTAACTTTCTACAATCCTTACATAAAGACTTTAGCCACTTTGTAAGCAGCTTTCTTTCTTGCTCTGCTGATTCTATCTTTACGCTAAAGATCCTGTCAAATTTTTCTCTACAATTATCGCAAACTAAGTCGTACGCAGAGAGGCACAACTTACTACTAACTTTAAATTTAAGTACTTAAGCTTTTGTTGTCAAACTTAACAACATGTTACCTTTATCGTCATAACTAACATACTCTACTAAAGGAGTCATAAGAAGAGGCTTTGAAACAAGCGATTTCTACTTAAACATTGTTATGGTGCTTTTAGGAACTTTCATGGTAGTTATTGGAACTTACTACAACTCTGGCTTCGACGTTCTTGGAATAATAACAGGCGTAGACTACTCTGCATCTATGCTGTTTTATCCTTGGGCGTTTCTTTTCTTAGTAGGTGGAACTCTAGTAGTTTTAGTAAATTCTTTCTTCAGCTTTCTAAAGCTAGTGGATGGATTAGAAATAAACTTTCATCGACGACCTTTCCATTTGAATAGCTATTATTAAAATCTGCCTCTATATGTTTTTCCTAATTGTTCTATTAGTTCTTTCAGTTTATAGCGTGCATCTACAATGGTGAAAGGAAAAATTTCCGCACCGCATTTTGTACATTTTCTATAATCGTCACTTAATTCTTTGCATTCTGAACATGGTGTTTTTATTACCCATTCTTTTAAGGATGTAGGGTATGATGATTTTAAGTTTGGGTTGGGATAAGCTATTTGAAAAATGAACCCTAGCCTCATGGCTGAGACAATTTGCCATCCTAACTCCTCTTTATGTTGTTTTGCAACTTTTTCGCTGGACTTTACATCAATGAGAGCCGGAGGTGATGGGCCTTTATCGTCAACATAAGTTATTAAAAAATCTGCCTTTACTTGCGGCACCTTCCTCCTTCTCTTTCCTTTTTCGTAAATGAAATGTAGGTTTGGAATGATATCATATAACGGGATGCATTCAAACCAAGGTGGAGACTCTTCAAATTTAGCACCCCCAAATTCTGCGAGTTCTGCATCAAGAAAAATAGTCTGTGTTTTCAAACAAGCATAATAAAAAAGGGTTTCATAAAGAAAACCCTTTAATTTTTCTATTTCTCCTCTTGAAATGACTTTATCATACTCCTTTTCTATTTTTTGCCATTCCTTAAGAAGGGAGTTCGGAATATCCTCAAATCTTTCTCTATATTCTTCGTAATTAAGATAATTAATTTTTGATGTCTCTATTCTAATAAGAGAGAAAAGCCTCCTTTTCACATAATCTGCTATCTCCCAAAAAGTTTGGTTACTCATTTTTTTCCTCATCAATTCTTATAGCTTTATGAATTTAAATTCTAGCCCCTTCCTCATAAAGTTTTCTGAGACTTGGAATTCCTCAGCTAGCTCTAGGATTGGGTTTAAAGGCTCGTTTTAGTAATCTTAAAAATTCTTCTTTTCAACAGTACTTCTTCCAAAAAGTATTTTGCTTTCTTAAATCCTCTTTTTTGATTCTTGGTTGGTTACGAAGATTAAACAATCAACAAATCAAAGTAGTGAAATATTAGTTCTTCCTTCAGAATTCGAATTTAAACATAAGAAATTTAATTTTTAACTATAAGACGTTAGGTTAGTAGTCAAGTTGCAAATTAAGAAAATGTTTATAAAGAAAATATAAGTATGCAAAAGTGAATTCTAATGCGAACTATTCCATCAGCTCGAACGATACTAGATGAAATTTTGAAGAATAACCCAGATCTTAATGTAAATTCTTTACATCACAGAGCTTTTTTCTTAATGGTTCATTACAGGTCGAAATACTATGAGAGAAGAGTCGATGAGTTACTTTCAGAACTTAACTTACCCGAAGAAATTCATGATAAGGTAAAAAGAAAACTACTAGAACCAGTCGTTGTAGAAGGAAAAGAATACAGTAATTTTATGGAAGAAGTTTCAAGACGTGTGAGTCAAGCTTTTCAACCAATATCTGGACAAATTGCTGAACTTTGTGCAGAAAGAGAGTTAGAAAGAGCGGGCCTAAAGAAAAATTACCACTTTAAAAGAAGAATAGAAAGAACTGATTTCATTATATACTATCCAAATGTTAACTCACCTAAAGCTAAACATAGGGTCGAAGTAAAGAATGTAAGTCTAAGAGAAAGAGCAACGCGTGGTCTTGCCTTTGACGGCGATAGCCTTTTCGGTTTCTTTAACCAACTAAGTGAATTTACAGAATCGAATATTAAAATTCTAGAAAGCATATGTGAAAAAACAAATGGCTTTTGTTATATTCCTCCAGAAACGTTAGAAAAAATACCTTATACTACTAAGCGTTTCAGACCAAACACAATGTTTGGCCAAAATATGGCGGAGTTTGCTAGAACCGGAAAGATTATCTAAGGAGGTCTCCAAAAATCTAATATGTATTCAAAAGTGGTCCCCAGCGTGATGTAGTTGCTTGGCCATCCAAATATCCCAACGTTGTTCACCAAGTTTCTTCTGTCCCAAATAATTATATTCCTTAGTTCATATCCAGCCTTTTCTATTTCTTCTATTACGTATAAATGAACAGGTACCCTTTTTCCATACTTACCTTCCTTCCACCATAAGTCAGTTACATTTATTACAGCATGAGCTTTAGGCTTATGTAGCGGAAGTAAGCCCTTATAGATCTCTCCAAGAACTTCCGCATAACGTTTAGGTTCCATAGTACCTAAATCTCTTGGATCTTGGGAATATTGCTGGACCTTTAGAAAATGTTGGTTTTTGCGCAGATCGCCTCTGAGGCTTTTATTCAATCTTGGGCGGTTAAGCATATTTGCATAAGGAGGTGATGTGACGCTTAACGAAACTGTTTCTGGCTCTAGGTATTCTGGTATGTTGTGAGCATCGTCACAGATGGCAATTTGAACTGTCGATTCTTTAGTACCTTCGCTGTTCAAATTCAACTTTGTTTGTGCGAGTCTTTTGTTTGCAAAATCAACATACTCTTTCTTAAGGTCAAAACCTACAGCATTACGGTTTAAATCAAAAGCTGCAACTAGAGTTGTTCCAGTTCCTACGAATGGATCTAACACTAATTCCCCTCTATGTGTAAACAGCTGTATGCACTTTTTGGGTAAACCTATTGGAAAGACTGCTGGGTGTATGCTCTTATCTCGTATGTCCCTTTTTTCATAAGAAAATTCCCATATTGCTACCTGACTTTTTACCCACTCTTTAGGATCGAGGCAATTGAGGTGATTAGGTGGGCAGTTGCATGTTCTTTTAAATCCTATTTTTAGCGGTTTGGTAATTTCGAAACCTTTAACCATTTTTACCTCCCCTCGTTCTTATGATTTTTCATGTACTCGCGCAAAGCTTTTTCTAGCTCTTTGCTAAGCTTTCTAGCTGAGCCTGTTTTATTTATAACGAACAATGTCCACTCTTTCCAAAGTTCACTATCCACTACGAAGGATGTCTTCTGCTTGGCCATTTCTATTTAAACTATTTTTCGGTATAGCGCTATTTAAGGTTTACGGTTTAGAGGTATAAGAGTAAAAACTATAACAACTTTTTCTTATAAGTTGAAGGCATGATAAGATTTTATAAAAACCTAAAAAGCAGAACTTATCTTTAACAATGATAAACTTTGTAATGCCAACAACCACAAAAGAAGAATTAAGCTTAAATTAAAAATATATATCTACCTTAAGTAGAAGCTTCTCTCTTTAGAACCACTCTTTTTCTGTAGAGCGATTTTACTTTAATCCTAGGTATTGGACTTCTTCTTTCCTTTCGCGGTAGTTTCGGTGTTACACTACGGACCTTTCCTGCTAATGTGACAGACCCGTGCGTGACCATCTTCTATTTCACCTCCTCAATCGTCGACAAAGCGTCTTTAGCGAAGTATATAAACTTTACTAAATTGATCCTTAGTTGCGTGGACGCTAATATATATCTTTACAAACTTAAAATTAATTCTTAAATTCTTTGTACTCGAAGGTAGTAGTTTGCGAACGACGTTACGTTAAAACTTGGCTAGAACGCTCTCTAGAACTGACTTAGACCTTGCAACCCTAGCAGATAAAAAATAATCAATTCTATTATAAGCTTAAGTTAACGGAGTACAAAAGCTTAAATTAATTTGCATTCTGGAAGAGGCGAAATGAAGATAACAGCAGGAGGCGTTGTTTTATCAATTATAATAATAGGTGTAGTACTCTTAGCATTTCTTGGAATTCTAGATGTTGCTGCAATTTCTAATATTAGAGTTGAGTTTTACGATGCACGTGTTCAAAGAATTGGTTTAGCAAGTGCAGACTTACTCGTAAAGCTAAAGATTACCAATCCTATGCCCTACGACACTCCAAACTTCCATCTCATAGCTGACGTTTACTTGAACGGAGTTTACGTTGGACAGCTCATAACTCCAGAGACAAAGGTCCCATACGATTCTTATGTTTTTCAAGATTCAACTTTAACAGTTAAATATTCTGAAGGAATAAATGCATTACTTAAAGGCTCAGCAACAGTAACTCTGCATGGTAAACTCTATACTAAAATTCTTGGGATCATTCCATATGAAAGAAGTTTTTAAGTTGTAATAAAAAATATTCTCTTTTTGAGATTCATCCTCAGATCTTAATAACGTTATGGTTAATTTTGATACTATTGTCTCTCAATTCTTTTTTTAAGATTCGTCTTTATTCTCACCCTCTACAACCTGAAGTCTTGCACTCACTACAAGAATAGCAACACCAAAAGCAATTAAAGCGCCACCAAGTACTACTGATGCTGGGTTTATTATTTCTACTCCATACAGAGTAGAACCAACACAAAGGCTTGATATTATCACTCCACATAGAATAGAACCAATACCAAATAATATTGTACATAGTCCAATAAAAGCCAAAATTGTCTTCAGTTGCTCCAAGTTGACTTTCATTTTTTCTTTTTCACCTCATAACTTTCAATTCTCTTTTAAAATTCATCATTTAACCATAAGATAAACCAAAATATATATTTAAACATTACTCCTTACTCTCAATTCCCTTTTGAGATTCATCCCTTGTTGCGATAACTATAGACGAGGGTATATGCCAGGCCATAACCTTGATGGTGAGGCACAGACGATCCTTATGAACTGTCTGAGGGGAACCAGCCCTCCTAGCTATTTTCTCAGCCATCCGCCAGACTATGAATAATAGCTAACATTAATAAATAAGTATGCACAGCATAGTAGCATCAGGTGTCATGAAAGAGGTTCAGGTCAAGGTTCCGGAATCCATGTCTGAAAGGGATGTTAAGGTGGCTACTGCAATAGAGGCCTTTACGAGGGGGTTGGTCAGCATTGGAAAGGCTTCGGAGATAGCTGAAATTTCTATTCAAGAGTTTCTTGTTGAGCTTAGGAAGAGAGGGATTGCGGCCTACCCTTATAATGACGAGGATGCTCTTAAGGAGCTTAACCTATGAGCAGGGCTGTTTTGAACTCTTCTGTTATGTCCCTTGCTACGCTGGAATGGACTAAGAGCGAGAAAAACATAAACACTCCCATGATTGACGTTAATGAACCAGCCTTTCAATTCTCATTTGAGATTTGCTCTGTTAACTTAAGGTTTTTCTCAACTTGCAACACAAGTCTTTCTTAAGGTATAAGGGTATCACTTTAAGGGAATAGGTTTAAGCATTTTCTTTCATGGACCTAGAAAAACGCTTCCTCCAGGGTAACCAGCAACTTTACTTTCAATTCTCATTTGAGATTCATCTTTACTTTGTTAACTTTTATCTAAACTATGAGAGGCTGAAGACCAGTCACAGAAGCATAAGAATCTCTATCAAGTAGCTAGGGGCGTTTTGCTTAGAAAAACTAACCCCTTAAGAAAAATGTAGTTCGCTTCCTCTTAATTAATCAGAAAAACTTGCTCTAAAAGACTCTAAGTTAATAAGTTAGTCTTAAAACAAAGTTTATTACTGTCCCTAGATGAATTGTTAAAATGAGCTTGATGGAAAACGAAGAGGAGCTTTTGAAAAGAATTGTAGTAGACCCTAAGGTTATGGTTGGTAAACCAGTTATAAGAGGCACGAGGATTTCTGTTGAGCAGATACTAAGGCTGCTAGCACAAGGGCTAACCTTTGAGGAGATACTAAAGGATTATCCTCACCTAACCAAAGAAGACATCGTTGCAGCTCTAATTTATGCAGCAAAAGTTACTGGTATGGAATAAGTATACCCAATAACAGTAGAGTGAAGCCAAATAGTGATGCTATATGTAATAGAAAAATATAGAGAAACTATTTTTGGAAGTATTTTAGTGGTTTCGGAGAATAGGATTAGGATAAGAAAACTCTAAAAAAGAAAATCAATATATAGCTCAATTTATGCATGTACTACACTTTTACGATTTTTATTAGACTTGCAACACAAGTCTTTTTTAAGGTATAGGGATATCACTTTAAGGATGAGAAAGAGCTTTCAGATATTTTGTATAAATACGTCAGAGGGAGGATTCTCAATTCTAACTTGAGATTCATCGGAAAGAGAACAAAGAAGAAATGAAGCATTTGATAAGGCTTTCATCTCTTCTTCAAGATTCATCCTTGTAAAGTATTTGAGTTTCTCGATCCCATACACAGGAAAGTGTTGAGAAGCTGTAGCCTTAACTTTTAGGTTTCATTAATATGCGCTAGTACAATAACAGGGGGTCTTTCCTTTAGGTTCCAGTAGCTGGGTCGCTTCGAAACCAAAAGATTCAAGGACAACGACGCCTAGCAAAACCTTATCTATAAAGTCAGATATCCACACATCGAAAGGTCCTTCCTTGCCCTTCAACTTTATCCATGTTCTCCCTCTTTTCACCTTAACCATTCCAGCTCCCGTCATAATTTTTTCCTCACTGGTAGGTTCGATTCCAATTTCTTCGGCAATTTTTTCAGGTAGCGCTGTTAGAGTTGCCCCCGTATCAACCAATGCTTTCAATTTGACAAACTTCTTCCTTTCTAGGCTTGGCACCTCTATCTCAACTCAAG
>Ga0315298_1006418_pt1 | contig 16069 bp, 13 predicted proteins | sample WHS_1_MG_FD_203077 | JGI IMG/M metagenome (GOLD analysis project Ga0315298, IMG submission 203077) | Extremophilic microbial mat communities from Washburn Hot Springs, YNP, Wyoming, USA - WHS_1_MG | ecosystem: Environmental > Aquatic > Thermal springs > Hot (42-90C) | place: USA: Wyoming... | reverse complement strand
CAAAATTTGCAAAAAGTACTGTAACAAATAAAATAAAAGTTATAAAACCATTATAAGCTACATCATTATATGTACTACCAAAATAAGTAGGAAATATTGTTGCTAAAAATGTTATAAATGTCCCAACTTCAACTACAAACATGACTGGATTTCTATATAATTTAACAGGATTTAATTTAACAAAAGAATTTTTTATTGCACCAACTAAAATTTCCTTACTCATTGTTTTAGCATTTTTTCTTTTCATAGAATTTTACCTCCACATTATCTAATGCTCAAAAATTCGGATATAGGACCCAAAATTACTGCCGGGAAAAATGTTAATGCTCCTACTATTAGGATAATTGCTATAAAAATAATAGCAAACAAACCGTTATCAGTTCTAAATGTTCCAGGAGATGGTGATGCAGGTATTTTTTCTGCCATAGAACCAGCAACAGCCAGCATTAGAATAATTGTAATATATCTGCCAAAAAACATAACGAGTCCTGTAGTAATATTCATAAAAGTTGTGTTTCCAATTAGACCAGCAAATTCAGATCCATTATTTGCTGCAGATGATGAAAACTCGTACAAAACCTGCGTCAAACCATGATAAAGAGGATTAGTTACAGATGAAAATCCAACTTTAAGTGATAAAGTTAACGCTGATGCAAATAATATTAAAAGTGGATGTACAAGTATAGCTATAGCAATAAGTTTCATTTCACGGGTTTCTATTTTCCTCCCAAGATATTCTGGAGTTCTACCAACCATCAGTCCTGTTATAAATACAGTTAATATAGCATACATAATTATATTTTGCATGCCTGCCCCATCTCCGCCAAAAATAGTATTTAACATCATAAGCACAAGAGGAACAGCACCTCCTAATGGCGTATAAGAGTCATGCATACTGTCAACAGATCCTGTTGTAAATGCTGTTGTAACGGTAGCAAAAAGCGGAGATTGTGAATCACCAAATCTCATTTCCTTTCCTTCATAATTGCCATAAGGTTTCCCATCTATGTTAAAATTAGCATATACAGGGCCAGGATGACTTTCTGCATAAACTGCTCCAACAGCTAAAAATATAAAAATAACTGCTAAAGATATGTAAATTAACCAACTATGCTTTTTATTATTAATCATTAAACCATAGGTATAAATAAGTGAAGCTGGTATGATCATCATAGAAAGCATTTCAATCATATTTGTAAACCATGTTGGGTTTTCAAAAGGATGTGCAGAATTAGCGCCAAAAAAACCGCCGCCGTTTGTTCCAATATGTTTTATAGGTTCAAATATAGCAACAGGACCTGTTATAAAAGTTTGCTTTCCACCTTGTATAGTATCTACTACGACTTTTCCTGCAAAATTCTGTGGAACTCCTTGCCAAACTAATATTAACGTAACAATAGCTGAAAGTGGAAGTAAAAGACGAATTATAACACGCACAAAATCAGCATAAAAATTTCCTAAACCTTCCGTTTTTTTACTAAGACCTCTCATAATAGCTGCTGCTGTAACTATACCAGAAGCTGCTGACGTAAACATTAAAAAAACAATGACAATAAGTTGATTTAAAAATGTTATCCCATCTTCACCTGAATAATGTTGTAAATTAGTGTTTGTCATAAAACTTATAGCTGTATTAAAAGCAAGAGAAGACTCCATGCCTTTTGCATTTGTTGGATTTAAAGGCAAAAAGCCCTGAAGCCTCAGTAAAATATATCCTAAAATAATCATTAGAATATTTACAAGCATAAAGGATAATGCATATTTTTTCCAATTCATATTTTCTTTTGCATCAATCCCCGCAACTTTATATATAAAATTTTCTACAGGCGAAAATACTCGCTCAAATTTCATTTCTTTGTATTCAAATATTTTATACATATAAGTTCCAACAGGTTTGGTCAACAATATAACAATTAAAAGCATTGTAATAAGTTCAAGATTCGAATACATTACATTTCCTCCCTCAAAACTCTTCTGGATGTATCAAAGCATAAAATAAATAAATTAATAATAGAAAAAAAACAACATAAAGTAAAACCAATTTTAATACACCCCTGATTCATAAGTATTTGTTGAAATTAAGTTGCAGCACCATCTTACTATTCCTTTTATAACATAGTACATAGATACTAAAGCAACTAGTAGGATTAAATCCATGTTTTTCACCTCTATTATTATTATCATTTTTAAAAAATAATATTAAACAAAAAATCCGCTCCACTTACAAGAAGCGGACTACACAACAACATTCTTTATATTGCCATGTCTTCCTAAATGCTTATTTATTATTGTATCATATATATTATATAATTCAATAGCTTAAATAACAAAGCTATTTTTATGCAATAAAACCGCTTTTTATCTTGTTAAAGCTGATGTAAAGCGTTACACATCAAGTAATCTATTTAAAACTTTGCTTTACATCACTTGCCAGTTGTTTTTATTTTTACAATTTAATATTTTAAATAATAAAGAGGTTTAAATTTAAACCTCTTTATTATTTAAAATATTTTGTATCATTTTTTCGTATCTTCTATATAAGTTTTGGGCTGAAACTTTATTGTCAGCTTCCACAAATATCTTACATGCTGGCAATTTAGAATCAGGAATTACTATAGCAAATCCATCTTCATGATGAAATTTTATACCATCAGCAAATTCCATTTTTTCTTTATTGCCGTTTTGAAACAATGTTTTTATAATTTTACCTTTGTCTTTCCATTCACAATTTATTATTTTGCTTATTTTATACCTGACAGGTACCTTACTTCTTATCTGTGAAAGTCTATATTTATTTATTTCCAGATAATCCAAAAGACGTAACAGGAAATTGATTCCATCAAAATTAAGATTAAACTGTGCGGTTTTATCAAAAGATATCCCTTCTAAATCAATTATTTTTTTCATTCTATCTTTATAGGATATTTTACTAGTAATAACACCAAAATCAAATTCTTTTGCAAATTCAGATAAAACTTTTGAACTGTTAAATGGTAAAACAAAATCGTTTTTACTTTCTTTTTTCTTTAATAGCATACTAATATAATTTATTTCATCCTCAGTAAGTATTTCACCTTTTTCATCATATAAAATTATGTATTCTCCATTTTTTGCAATAGAAACACCAACATCAAATTTTTCTTTCGCAATATCAAAACTTAAGTAATTTTTTAAATCATTAAATATCTTCTCAGTTACTTTATCATAAGGTTTTACCATAATAGAAGTTTTTTGTTTTTTATCTGTCAAATATTTAATATAATCCTCAGTTACATAAACTCTTTTGTAAGTTTTTAAATTCCTATAATCTGCTTTTTTATAATCATGTACTAAAAGTTTATTTTCAATCTTTTTTTCTATACTTACATCAATATCACAACCATTTGCATCAATAAATATTATCCTTATCTCTCCAGGTCTTATTTCTTCTACATAAATACCACCATTTAATTTTTCTTTTTTTATAACATATCTTATTGCAGGCAAAAAAGTTTTATCAGCATATAATCCTTCATTTCCTGCAGAAATAACCCCAAAAAAGAGTAGATTTGCTGCAAATTGTGCTAAAATACTTCCATCATTCCCAACAACACAACTTCCTGGATATATATTACCAAAAACTTCTCCAATTTCTACCATGTATTGAGAATTAAGACTCTCTCCTATAATTCCCTCTATCCCTCTTTCACCAAATACAGCCTTTGTTTTCCCATTACCCCAAATAATATTTTCTGTAATTACAGCTTTTTCTTCAATATTTTTTTCAGGCCAGATTCTAACTCCAGGCTTTACTTCACTAAAAGCTCCCAATGTAGTATTTTCTCCTATAACTGCATTTTCATAAATTCTTACATTATTGTATAGTTTGCTTCCTTTACAAATTACACTGCCTCTGATTTCGCAATTATTGCCTAAAATTACATCATCCCATAAAATACTATTTTTTATACTGCTGCCTTCTTCAATTAAATTTCCCTTTCCAATTATACTATATGGACCAATAATAGCTCCATCTTTAATAATAGTATTATCGCCTATTATAACTGGTTTTTTTATAATAGCATCATTAGAAATCTGTACATTTTGCCCTATTATTAGATTTTCATTTAAAAGCTTTTTCTTATAACCTAAATCTACTTTACCATTCAAAATATCAAGGTGGCTATTAATGTACTGTTTTATGCTGCCTATATCACACCAGTATCCATTCGTCACATAACCAAACATTGATATATTATTTTTTAGCAAAAATGGAAACAAATCTTTGCTAAAATCATATTGTCTCCCTTCAGGTATATAATCTAAAATCTCCGGTTCTATAATATATATACCTGTATTTATAGTATCACTAAAAACTTCGCCCCAAGAAGGTTTTTCTAAAAACTTATTAATTCTGCCTTTTTCATCAATTATTACAACGCCATATTCCAATGGTATATCTACCTTGGTCAATACGATTGTTACTTTAGAATTATTCTTCTTATGAAAATTATATACATCAGCTATATTTACATCTGTAATAACATCACCACTCATTACAACAAAAGTTTCATCAATAAAATCTTTTGCATTTTTCACACTACCTGCAGTACCTAGAGGCTTATTTTCCAAATAGTATTTTATATTGCCTTTATATTGTTTATCAAGATATTCTTTTATTTTATCAGGTAGATAATAAAGTGTTGCACAAATACCATTTACATCATAACTCTTTAAATGTTCAATAATATGTTTTATAGCAGGTTCCCCTGCAACAGGTACTAATGGTTTTGGTATTTCACAGGTTAGCGGCCTTAATCTGCTTCCTTCTCCCCCTGCCATAATAACTGCTTTCACTAAATCACCTTCTTAATTTTGTTAAATCCACTATTTGTTAGTATATATTTAATAAAAAAAAATATTCAAAAAATGCAAATTTAATTGTAAAACATAAATTTATATTATATGTAATAGATTTAAACAAAAGCTCTGAATAATAGGAGGAGAAAAATGTTATTAGTAATAGTTTATTTAGCTATAGGAATAGTGATTTTTATATTTGGTATTATATTATTAACATCTGGTTTAAAAACTGTTTCAAAACAAAAAATCTCTAAGTTTATAAGTAAATTTTCGAATAATATCTTTATGTCAATTTTTACAGGATTTATTATAACTTTAACTTTGCAAAGCAGCAGTATGGTTACAATAATAGCAGTAACACTTGCTGATGCAAAACTTTTAACTTTAAATACATCTGCCGGAATTATTATGGGAGCAAACATTGGCACTACAATAGCTGTTCAAATATATGCCTTTAATTTTTTTGCAATTGCGCCATATGCAGTGTTTTTAGGTTCTTTATTTTATTTTCAGAAGCAGAATTTAAAACTAAAATTTCTAGGGAATGTGATCCTAGGTTTTGGTATTATATTTTATGGCCTTAAAATAATGAGTTTAGCAACAGCCCCTTTTAGAGATATACAAAATTCTTATTTATTAACAGATAAAATATCAAATCCTATTATAGGGATTTTATCTGGTATAATATCTGCTTTAATTTTACAGTCTAGCAATATAGGGATTGCAATTTTACAAGTTTTAGCTTCATCAGGACTAGTAACTTTAAAATATTCTTTACCTGTGATTTATGGTTTAAATATTGGAACATGCAGCGAAGCATTCTTAATAAGTTTTGCTACAAATAAAGAAGGTAAAAAAGTAGCTATTTTTAACATTTTATTTAATTTTATAGGAACAATAATATTTTTACCTTTTACTTCTTATTTTGAACAATTCTTGAATATTATTTCACCACATAATTCTGCAAGACAAATTGCTAATGCACATACATTTTTTAATCTTTTTACAGCAATAATAATAATACCTTTCCTAAAATATATATTTTATCTTATTAACATCATTATTGACAAAAGGAATACATAAAATTTGCTCTATAAATACATAAGCATATTCTATATAAAAGGTGAGATTTATGGACAAAAAAATAAATATAAATGAAATGTTTTATATGATGATAATTTTTGAAATAGGAACTTCTGTTTTATTTTGTCTTGGTATAGATGCAAAACAAGATTCATGGATTGCTGTTATTTTTGCAATGATCATATCATTTCCGATTATTGTTATGTATATTAAAATATTCTTAAAATCAAACATGAACTTTGCAAATACCTTACAATATACTTTTGGTAATTATTTAGGCAAATTCTTTTCATTTTTATATGGAGTTTATTTTTTTTATATAGCTTCAAGAAATTTAAGAGATTTTGTTGATTTGTCTATTTGTACCTTATTCCCTAGGACACATATTTATATTTTTTTATTTTCAATGGTTCTTGTTGTAATGTATTATTTAAGTTTTGGAATTATATCATTAGCAAGAATATCAAAGATAATATTGCCTTTTATATTAATAATTATGGGGCTTCAATTTATACTTATTGGACTTAGCAGGCACTTTGAACCAACAAGGATTCTTCCAGTATTTGAAAATGGTATTTTCCCTGTTTTAAAAGCGGCTTTTCCTCTTTTAGTAACTTTCCCTTTCGGTGAATTAATTGCTTTCTTAATTATCTTTAATGACGTTACAGAAAAAAATAAAATTATGAAATATACTTTATATGCTTTTTTTATTTCAGGTTTTATTTTATCTTTTAATAATTTTATTATTATATCCTCAATTGGAGTTTTTGAAGCCTCAAGGAGTAATTTCCCTCTTTATCAGGTAATAAGACTTTTATCATTAGGAGGGTTTACTAATTTCGATACTTTTTATGTATTTGTTATGTCTATTGGTATATTTTTCAAAATAACTATTTTCACATATGCAGGTTTAAAAATATACAAAGAACTGTTTAATCTTAAAAATTATAAATCTATTATATTACCCGTTGCTGCAATTTTAATTGGAACATCAATAATAATAGCAGATAGCTATTCAACACATATTTTAATAGGTCTTAAAATTACTCCATTTTATATACATATTCCTATGCAAATTATTATCCCATTATTTGTTTTTATAATTTTATATATGAAAAAGAAGAGAAAATCTATATAGATTTCCCCTTCTTTAGATTACTGATATAGCGGATATTTTTTCAGAAGTTTTTCTACTCTTAATATTGCCTTTTGTTTATAATCTTCATTTTTTATTATATTTACTATTATATCAGCTATTTCTTCCATATCTTCTTTATTCATTCCTCTTGTTGTTACAGCAGGAGTTCCCAATCTTATACCCGAAGTAACATTAGGTCCCAGGGGATCAAAAGGAATAGCATTTTTATTACAGGTTATATTTACATCATCAAGTCTTATTTCTAACTCTTTACCTGTTATCCCTGTGTTCCTTAAATCTAAAAGCAACAGGTGATTGTCAGTACCTCCTGATACCAAATTAATTCCTCTTTTATTTAATGCCTCAGCAAGAGCAGCAGCATTTTCTATTACTCTTTTTTGATATTCTTTAAAGTTGTCTGAAAGTGCTTCTTTAAAGCAAACCGCCTTAGCTGCAATTATATGCATCAATGGCCCACCTTGTATACCAGGAAATATTGCCTTATCTATTGCTTTACTATGTTCTTCCTTGCATAATATAGCTCCACCTCTTGGTCCTCTCAAAGTTTTATGTGTTGTTGTAGTAACAACATCAGCATAAGGAACTGGATTAGGATGAAGCCCAGCAGCAACAAGACCTGCTATATGTGCCATATCAACCATAAAATATGCATTAACACTATCAGCAATTTCCTTAAATCTCTTAAAATCGATAATTCTAGGATAAGCACTAGCTCCAGCTACAATAAGTTTAGGTTTATGCTCTTTAGCTAAGCGCTCTACTTCATCGTAATCAATACGACCTGTTTCTTCTTTAACTCCATAAGAAACAAAATTATACAACTGACCAGAAAAATTAACTTTGCTACCATGTGTAAGATGCCCTCCATGGGATAAATCCATCCCTAGAACAGTATCACCGGGTTTAATAAGAGCAAAATATGCAGCCATATTTGCTTGTGCTCCAGAATGAGGCTGTACATTAGCATGCTCAGCCCCAAAAATTTTTTTAAGTCTTTCCCGGGCTAAATTTTCTGCTATATCTACATATTCACATCCTCCATAGTATCTTTTTCCTGGATATCCTTCTGCATATTTGTTTGTAAGCTGTGAACCCATTGCCTCCATAACTGCATTGCTCACAAAATTTTCAGAAGCTATAAGTTCTATTTTGTTTCTTTGTCTTTCAATTTCTTTTTCAATTACATTAGCAATCTCTGGATCAGTTCTCCTTATGATTTCAATATCCATGACTTTACCCCCTGTATTTTCTATTCTAATTCTATTATAAATTTTTTGTATACTATATTCAATAATAGAATCTCTACAAAATTTAATTTTTAAATTTAAATATTTAACATTAAATTAACATAATTAACACATATTTAATTTAAAACTCAGAAAAATAGTTTATAATTATAATGAAATCCCTTAAGATTTAAAACCCCCTATCCCTAAATTTTATTTTTAACTTGATTTTTGTTAAAAAGGATTGTATAATGTATTCTTGGTCAAAACAATGACTCCCCCTTTAACATATGTAAGCCCTTGGAACTTTCAAGGGCTCTTTTTTTATGGTAAAATATTTTTTAAGAGTTTTTCAAAATTTTCGTGAGAAATTTTATCTATTTGTTCTTTTGAATAACCTCTTTTACGCATTCCTTCTGCAATATTCGGAAAATATGAAATATCATTTATTCCATCTGGTGTACTTCTTATCCCATCAAAATCAGATCCAAATCCGACATAATCTTCACCAACTAGTTCACATATATAATCTATATGATTTAATACATCTTCAATTGTTGCATTACCATCATCTTTTAAAAACTGGGGTGCAAAATTTATACCTATTACCCCTCCTTTTTCGGCAATTGCTATGATTTGCCTGTCTGAAAGATTTCTTTTATGAGAACATAAACTTTTGCAATCAGAGTGTGATGCAATAACAGGTTTTTCAGCTATATCAATTACATCCCAAAAACCTCTATCGTTCAAATGAGAAACATCAACAATCATTCCAAGACGGTTCATTTCCTTTACTACTTCCTTCCCAAAGGAAGTTAATCCTGAAGTTTCAGCACCATCTACTCCATCTCCCAGATCATTTCTCAAACTCCATGTTAAGGTTAATGCTCTAACTCCTAATTTATAAAACATTCTAAGAAGTGAAATATCACCTTCTAAAGCTTCTCCTCCTTCAATAGATAAAAGTGCACCAATTCTATTTTCTTTTCTTATATTGTCTAAATCCGCACTATTTAAAACCAATTTAATTTTATCCGTTTTATCAACAATATCGTACATTCTGTCTATCATTTTTAATGCCATAGTAGAAGCATTTTTTCTCATATCTTTAGGATTAACAAATACAGCAAATACCTGCAAGTGAACATCTGACTCAATCAATCTCGGCAAATCAATATGTAATTCAGAACTTCCATTAATAAAATCAATATCGTTTTCTACAAGTCTATTTAATGTATCACAGTGAAAATCAACAAACATATTTATACCCCCATTTAAATTTATATTAACTCAATATGATTTTATCACAAAAATTATGAGCTGTATTTAAAATAAATATAATACTTAAAAATATAACAATTAATCTTTGTATTAATAATTAATATGATATAATAATCATTAGAATGGGGGTTACAGATGTATGTTTAAAAGTAAGAGAAGGGTACTTTTATTTATTCTTTTTTTTGCTTTATTAATTGGTATTACATATATTATGAATTGGGAAATGGCTATAGCTAATTTTACTGAAAAAAGTTCTATTCCAGCAATACATGATCCAGGAAAAAGAATTTTAGTAATTGTACCACATCCAGATGATGAATCACTTGGTATGGCAGGAGTAATTCAAAGAGCTATATCACAAAAGCATCCTATAAAAGTAGTTGTTGTAACAAGTGGTGAAAGCTACAAAAAAGCTGCTATGGTTTTTAGCGGACATACAAATCCAACTCCACAAGACTTCTATAACTTTGGTCTTGCAAGACAACAAGAAAGTATTGCAGCTATGGAAAAATTAGGTTTACATAGAAATGATTTAATATTTTTAGGTTTCGCTGATGGAAGTACAAGATTTTTATGGAGTCAGTATTGGGATAATAACCGCCCACGGATAAGCGGTGGTACACAAGTCGCTTATGCACCATATAAAACAGTTTATAAACCTGGTGTAGCATATACAGGAGAAAATATGGTAAATTTACTAACAGAAATAATTAATGATTTTAAACCTACAGATATTTACTACCCTTTAGCTGATGATATACACCCTGATCATTGGGCCATAAGTAATTTTGTAAGATATACCTTAATTTCACTAAACTTAAATATTAATGAGCATATGTTTTTAGTACATCATCCACAATGGCCTGTTCCATGGATGGCTGAAAAAGCCAGACCTATGTATCCTCCTGTAGATATGGAAACCAGTAATACACAATGGCATTCTTTTGAACTTACTGATAACGAAATTTCTACAAAACAGTTGGCAATAAAAAAATATAAAACACAAATTGATGTAATGGAACCATTTTTAATGGCTTTTGTAAGAAAAACAGAGCTTTTTGCAGAAAAGCCCATAATAAATATACCTGTTCTAGACTCCCTGCCGGATTTAAACAGTAGGTTTATGCCAAATTCTCTTCTTAAAGTATACACAGGAGGTATGCTAAATGAAGAAATATATAGAAGTGCTGCTTTAACTAAATTAGGTGCTTTTTATTACAATAACACTCTTTATATAGGTATTGAATCTGCAAGACCTGTATCTAAAAAAGTAATTTACCATATAGAATTAAGATTATTTTATAAAGATAAAAATATTAAAAGAATAGATCTTGGAGTTTTAAACGGCAATTTATTTGAATACAAAAGAGCAGAAAATAGTTTAACAAATATTATTGCTGGCAAACCATTAATAGATAAAAATAAAATTTGGGTACAGATAAAAATACCAGATAAAAACAACTTAAATCTTATTTTTATGGGTTCTGACTCTATTTACGGTAAAAAATTAATAGATAAAATTCCATGGAATCTGTATAAAATCGATTAATAACATTATTATACGAGGAGGAAAAAGCATGCATCTTGTGCATTTAACTATAGCATTTATTTCTTTGCTCTTTTTAGCTGCCATAATGAATTGGAAGGAGGATATAAAAAACTTCTTCGAAAGGATAAATTTACCCTCTATTGACTATATAGGTGATAGAATCCTTGTTATTGTACCACATCCTGATGATGAAACAATAGGCACTGCTGGAATAATTCAAAGAGCTATAAAACTAAAAAAGCCCATATTATTAATTGTTGTTACGAGTGGTGAAGCTTATAAAAAAGCTGCTATTGCATTTTTCAAAAAAGCAAAACTCACATCAGAAGATTATTATAAGTTTGGTTTAAAAAGGCAGCAAGAAACTATCAATGCTATGGAACTTTTAGGTTTACAGCGAGAAAATATTATTTTTTTAGGTTTTTCAGATGGAACAATGAAATTCTTATGGAGTCAAAATTGGAGTAAAAACTTCCCTAAAGTCAGCAGTACTACAAAAGTAAACTATGTTCCATATGATACTGCTTATAAAAAAGGAATATCATATACCGGCCAAAGCGTTGTAGAAGTTTTATCTGAAATAATTGATAACTTTAAACCTACAGATATTTATTATCCTGTTTCAGATGATATGCATCCAGATCATTCGGCTGTGCACAATTTCGTAAAATATATAATTTTAAGTAAAAACTTAAACCTAAACGAACACCAATTCCTTGTGCATCATCCTGAATGGCCTGTTCCATGGGGTTCGGATATAAACAAAGCAATGTTACCTCCTACTGACATGGTTAAAAGCAATACAACATGGGAATCTTTTGTCTTAGAAAAAGATGAAATCTTAACAAAACATTCTGCAATTTTAAAATATAAAACACAAACAGAAATGATGAAACCTTTTTTAATGGCTTTTATAAGAAAAACAGAATTGTTTTGCAAAAAACCAATCATCAATATACCAACACTAGATAACATGCCTGACCTAGAAACATATATAAATAAAAATCCAATTTTAAGATTATATGCTGGAGGAGTTTTAGAGGAAGAAATATATAAAAGTGCAGCTTTAACTAGATTTTCAGCTTTTAAATTTAAAGATACTTTATATTTAGGAATTGAATCTGCAAAACCTATATCTAAAAAAGTTTTATATCGTTTTGAAATGCGTTTTTTCTATAAAGATGATAATATTAAAAGAATAGATTTTGGTATTATAAATGGAGTATTTAATCAATATAGATTTTCCGAAAATAGCCTTATAGAATCTTATACAGATAAACCTATTATATACAAAAATAAGATGTGGGTACCTGTTAGAATTCCAGATGTTAAAACTTTAAAATACATTTTTATTGGCGTAGATTCAATATATAAAAATAAATTTATTGATAAAATACCTTGGAACATATATAAAATAAAAAATAATTAAAATTAATGAAACGTTCATTTACATGTAAATGAACGTTTTATTAATTAAGATTTATATCTATTTTCAAGTTCTATAAATATATCATTTAAGCTAATTTTTTTCTCAACTAGCAATACAATCATATGATATATTAAATCTGAAACTTCATATATAATTTCTTCTTTCGAATTATTTTTTGCAGCTATTACAGCTTCAGTAGTTTCTTCACCTACTTTTTTAAGAATTTTGTCTAAACCTTTCTCAAAAAGATAATTTGTATATGAACCTTCCACAGGATTTATCTTTCTATCTTCTACTATTTTATATATTTTATTCAGGATATCTATGTCTTCCTCATATTTTCCATCTAAACTCCTGAAAAAACAGCTTACATTTCCTGTGTGGCATGCTGGTCCATCAGTTTCAACTTTAATAAGAAGAGTATCTTCATCACAATCATAAAAGATTTTTTTAACTTTTTGAATATTGCCTGATGTTTCGCCTTTGTGCCAAATTTCACTTCTGCTCCTACTGTAAAAAAAAGTTTCGCCTTGTTCTAAAGTCAATTTTAGGCTTTCCTCATTCATATATGCAAGCATTAAAACTTTCTTTGTATAATAATCCTGAACAATAACAGGAATAAGTCCTTTTTCATTAAATTTTAAACTTTTTATATCAATCACACCAAACATCCTTTCCTTATAATCTCACAGGTATCCCTTCATTTTTCATATATTTTTTTAAATTCTGTATATCAATCTCTCTAAAATGAAAGACAGAAGCTGCCAAAGCTGCATCAGCTTCCCCCTGTGTAAAAACGTCTATAAAGTGTTCTTTAGATCCTGCCCCGCCTGATGCTATCACAGGGATATTTACATTTTCACTTATAAGTCTTGTAAGTTCTACATCATAACCATCTTTAGTGCCATCTTTATCCATACTTGTCAAAAGTATTTCTCCAGCCCCTAAATTTTCGGCCTTTTTTGCCCATTCTAAAACATCAAGTCCAGTATCTATTCGACCTCCATTTATATAAACATTATAACCTTTTCCATCAGATCGCTTTTTGGCATCTATTGCAACAACAACACACTGGCTGCCAAATCTCTTAGCTGATTGTGTTATTAGAGCAGGATACTTAACAGCTTGTGTATTTATAGAAACTTTGTCAGCACCTGCTTTTAAAATGTTTCTTATGTCATCTATATCAGAAATACCGCCTCCAACAGTAAGAGGAATAAAAACTTTTTCAGATGTTTTTTCTACAACATCTATCATGATTTTCCTTTTTTCATATGATGCAGTAATATCTAAAAAAACAATTTCATCTGCTCCCATATCATTGTACCTTTCAGCTATTTCAACAGGGTCTCCCGCATCTTTTAAATTTAAAAAGTTAACTCCTTTTACTACCCTTCCGTCTTTGACATCTAAACAAGGAATTATTCTTTTTGCAAGCATTTATATTACCTCCAAAGCACTTTTTAGGTTTATTTTTCCAATATATAAGGCTTTTCCAATTATCGCACCATATGCTCCCATCTCTTTAAGCTTTCTTAAATCCTCCATTGAGGATATTCCCCCTGATGCTATCACTTTTACACCTGTTTTTAAAATATCTTCTAAAGCTTTAAAATTTGGTCCATTAAGAGTTCCATCTTTAGAAATATCAGTGAAAATTATCGTCTTGACCCCTATTTCTTTCATTTTTTTAGCTAACTCAATATCTTTTATTTTAGTCTTTTCAAGCCATCCACTTACAGCAACTTCTTTATTCTTTGAATCTATACCTACTATCGTTCTTTCTTTATAATTTAAAAGGGAATAAAGAAGAAGGTCTTTGTCATATATTGCCGCAGAACCCAAAATTACATAGTTAACACCCATAGAAAAAAGATAATCGATAGTTTCTCTATTCCTTATTCCTCCCCCTACTTCTATCTCGGCTTTACAGTTTTTAATAATTTGTTCAATGATTTTACCATTTACCAAATTACCTTGTTTTGCACCATCTAAATCAACAACATGAATTCTCTTTGCTCCTAATTCATCCCACATTCTAGCTACATCAACGGGATTTTCATAATAAACCTCTTTGGTATTAAAATCTCCTTTTGTAAGCCTTACACATTTTCCTTCCATAATATCAATTGCAGGTATTAAAACCATTTTGCCATCTCTCCAAAATTTTTTAAAATTTTAAGTCCCACTTTTCCGCTCTTTTCAGGATGGAATTGACAAGAATAAACATTGTCTTTAATTATAACTGCTGGAATCCGAACACCATAATCAGTCAATGCATACACATAATTTACTTCGTTGTCAGCTATATAATAAGAGTGGATAAAATACACAAAATCTCCATTTTCTACTCCTTTTAAAAGCGGAGTTTCTCTTTTTATTTCAAGACTATTCCATCCCATGTGAGGAATTTTATTATTTTTCGGAAGTTCTATTACTTGCCCTTTAAAAATCTTAAATCCATCAGTTTCTTCTATCTCAAAACCCTTTTCAAATAAAAGCTGCATCCCTAAACATATCCCCAGAAACAACTTACCTTTGTCTATTTGTCTTTTTATTTCTTCAAACATGTCTGTTTTTATGAGAGTATCCATCGCATCAGGAAAAGCTCCAACTCCAGGAAGAACTAATGCATTAGCCTCTTTTACCGAAGCTACATCTTTTATAATTTCTGCCTCATAGCCTACGTATTTAAATGCTTTTTCTACACTTCTTAAATTTCCCATTCCATAGTCTATAATCCCTATCAATTTTTCACCGCCTCACTTAATTACGTGTAAAGTATAAAACTGTATCTTTATAAAATCCCTTTAGTAGAAGGTATCCCTTCTAACCTTTCATCTATTTTCAGCGCTTCATCAAGAGCCCTTCCCAGTGCTTTAAAAACTGCCTCTATAATGTGATGAGTATTACTGCCATGCAAAAGCTCCACATGCAGTGTAATGCCAAAGTTGTAAGAAAAGGCTCTCAAAAATTCCTCCACATTTTCTGTTTCAAAATTTCCAACTCTTTCAGCTTTTAAGGGCAAATCACAGTATAAAAAAGGCCTTCCACTTATGTCTGCAGAAACTCTCACTAAGGCTTCGTCCATGGGTACATAAAAAGTACTAAACCTCTTAATAGATTTTTTATCGCCGGTGGCCTTTAAAAAAGCATTGCCCAATACAATACCTACGTCTTCAATAGTATGATGAGTGTCTACCTCTAAATCTCCTTTTGCTACAACTTTTAAATCAAAAAGTCCATGCCCGGCAAATAAAGAAAGCATGTGGTCAAAAAAACCTATTCCTGTAGCTATGTCATAATTTCCTTTTCCGTCAATATTAAGTTCAACGTATATATCCGTCTCTTGAGTTTTTCTTTTAACTTCCGCCTTCCTCATAGCAATAACTCCTTTAACCCATTTATTAAATAATCATTAGCTTCTCGGCTACTTACTGTTATCCTTAAAGCTCCTTCAAGCCCTTCTACCTTTGAAAAATCCCTCAGCAAAATTCCTC
>Ga0315298_1006417_pt1 | contig 16071 bp, 11 predicted proteins | sample WHS_1_MG_FD_203077 | JGI IMG/M metagenome (GOLD analysis project Ga0315298, IMG submission 203077) | Extremophilic microbial mat communities from Washburn Hot Springs, YNP, Wyoming, USA - WHS_1_MG | ecosystem: Environmental > Aquatic > Thermal springs > Hot (42-90C) | place: USA: Wyoming... | reverse complement strand
ATTTTTCGCTCTCGACTATAGCGCAGGTGTTACACCCGGTCCCATTCCGAACCCGGAAGTTAAGCCCTGCGTCGCCGATGATACTCGTTATCGGGGAAAGTAGGTGTCGAGAGCTTTTTTGTTTTAATATGTATTGAAAAAACGGAAAGCAAGAATATTGCTGATTACCTAAGGTTATTAGGCTATAATAAGTTAAAGGAAAGTTGTGTAAATGACATCTATGTTCTAAAATAATAAAACAGATTGGATTTTATTAATAATAAAATTTTTTTAATTGCGGCCGTAGTTCAGCGGTAGAACGTCAGCTTCCCAAGCTGAATGTCGTGGGTTCGACTCCCATCGGCCGCTAATTTTGAAAAAAGGTTAAGGAGGGCTGCATGAATATTGTTAAGTGGATTATTAATTTAATCAAAGTTCTAAATTCCAATCAGGCCCCTGGCCAGGTTGCTGGAGGTATAGCCTTTGCTTTTATGCTGGCTTTGATTCCTGCCAACAATCTTCTCTGGATAGTGTTGTTTATTTTTACTTTTTTTCTTAAGATTCATAATGGAATTGAAAGTCTTTTTTTGATACTTTTCAAATTGATAACATTTCTTTTTGATCCACTACTGGATTCAATTGGATATTCTGTGTTGACGTTTCCTTCCCTTTATAATTTTTTTACCAAACTTGCAAATGTACCTCTAATGCCATTTTCGAGATTTAATAATACTATAGTTATGGGGGGACTGGTGCTTGGTGTTGTACTATGGTGCCCAATCTATATACTTTTTCTGTGGCTTATTAAGTTGTATAGAAATAAGTTAAAGACAGCCATAGAGAACAGCAGACTTGTAAAAGGGTTTCTTAGGTTACCGCTGATTTCTTTCATAGTCAAACTGGTTAGCAAAGTATCAAGCCTTTCTTCTACCAGTGCTCGCTAAAGCCTTTAGGAGGGAAAAATGATTTCTAAAGAAAAAAAAGAGGTGAAATTCAAAGGAAAAAAACCTTTCAAGAAGAAGATAAAGGGAAATATTTTTGAAAAGAAAATTTTAAAGAAGATATATATATCAAGAGATAAGGAATATATACTTTCGCTGTATGAAAGGGATAAAGAGGGAAACTATATTTTAAAAAAGGAAAGTTTTACAAAGGAGGAGATGAAAAAAATAAAATCAATAGCAGATGCAGTTAATAAAAACAGCGGTGGCATCTTTGATTTTACAAAAGTTGGTTTGCTTTTGGTTATTGTTGCGGGCATTATAATCTTCAGTGTCTTATTTAAAAATAGGCTCCTAACAATGGCTCTGAAATCTGGATTAGAAGCCATATTTAATGCAAAAGCAGAAGTACAGGGTTTAAACTTTGAATTATTGAATGCTAAAATTTCAATTCGACATCTTGAAGTCGCAAATGCAGATGCTCCAATGAAAAATCTTTTTGAGCTGGATAAAACAGAGATTCATCTTAATTCTGAGCAATTACTTTATGGTAAGTTTATAGCAAAAAATATAGAATGCCAGGGAATTCGATGGAACACTGATAGAAAAACATCAGGAGCTCTCCCCGGCGGAAAAAAACCATCAGATAAAAAATCAGCAACTGAAGAGAAAAAAGAAAGTAAACCTTTGCTGGATATTGGTAAAATTGATGTAAATAAATTGATAGCAGATAATAAGACAAATATAAAAAGTATGGCGTTAATCAGTAATGCAAATTTAGAGATAACTTCTTTGACCAATAAGTGGGATGACAATTTAAAGAATTCAAAGAAGAGAATTGACGAAGTTTCAAAGGGGGTGGAGGAAATAAAAAAGATAGATGTTAATTCTATCAAAACGCTCGAGCAAGCACAACAGGCTCTCAATAAGATAAACACATATGTCCCTGCAGTTGATGGTTTAAAGAAAGATATAGAAAAAATGGGAAAGGATTTTTCTGCAGACAAGCAGAAAGTAGAAAGCCTCAAGAAGAATATTCAGGGAAGTATCGAAGGAGACTATAAATTTTTCCAGTCTTTGCTAAAACTGCCAAAGGGTGGAGTAAAAGGGATAGCTATTTCTCTTGCGCAGGATATACTTGCGAAGAAACTTGGAAATATTTACTACTATGCCCTTAAGGCTCTGGAATATTCTAATAAACTGAAAGACGATAAACCTGTAAAAAAGGAAGAGAAAAAACAGGAACCTGTAAGAAGCCGTGGAAGAAACATTTATTTCCCCACAAAGGTTTATCCTCGATTTTTGATTCAGAATTTCGCAGCTTCCATTGGAAGAAAAAACGAAAACTTTTATCTTGATGCTTATTTGAGGGATGTGAGTAGTGATCCGGACCTATGGAAAAAGCCAACGACATTTCATCTGGGACATATTAATTATGGAGAAGAGTTGATATTAAATGGCAAGATTGATTCCAGAACTAAGACAAAAGAGCCTTTAGTTCTTGAATTTCAGGCTAATAATTTTCCGCTGGAAATCCAGGATTCCCTTGGATTTTTGAACATTAAATATTTTAAAGCCAGATATCGTTTTAGGACTGCATTTAGCCTTAGTAAGGATCTTGGCACCAGAGGAACAGCAATAATAAACTTTAAAGATATAAAAATGGAAGTGATGAACAAAGAGGAAATTGTAAGTAAAATTATATATGAGGCTATTACAGATGCTCCAAATGTAGTGCTGGAAATCAATTATTTAATAGAGCCAGATGGTAAGGTCATTATAGACGGGAAAAGTAATATAGACAAATTAATTGCCGGGAAAGTTGGAAAAATCCTTGATCAATATGCAAAGAAGTATGAAAAGCAGCTAAAGGATTATCTGTCAAAACAGATTAATGAAGAACTAAAGAAGAATGAGACTCTAGCAAAGGCTTTTAATGGACTTGAGGACTTATCGAAAGGAAATTTAAAAGATGCAGACGCTCTTAAAAAATTACTCGAGGAAAAGAAAAAAGAAATAAATGATAAAATAAAATCAGAAACAGAATCTAAACTTAAAGAAGCGACAAAAAACATAAAGCTACCGAAGTTTTAAAACTTAAGACAGCGTAATCCGGTCTTTTAATTGTTTCCTGCGAGCCAATAAACCCCCACTGACAGATTTGTTCGGACTATAACCATCGGCCAGGCAGAAAACCATCTTACTTTCTTTTGAACGGCCAAAAGAAAGTGAACCGAAGGGAAAAGCCGTCGGCGTTGCTTTATCGGCCAATCATTAAACCACAACATTTGTGGTTAGATTGTTACTTTTTCTTTGTCTCCAGCAACAAAGAAAAAGTAACCAAAAAGAAAATGCCGCCCTCTGCGGTTTTCTTTTATACTCATTCCTTATTCACTCCAAGTTGGTATTCTTCAGACCTTATTCTAAAACCTTCCTGCTTACACTTATGCCTTTCTCATGTCGCTATCCATAGCTTTATTCGAAAGGCAACCGCAATCCATTGCGGTATGTTGCTTGTTCCCTTTATCCCCTTCGCAGAATACCCCTTCTTGTTACTTAGTTTCCTCTGCATTAACTCTAAAAGCTCTTAAGGGGAAAACCGCAGAGGGGGGAGCAACGGTCGTATCTATAACCATGTCGCGATATCGGTTTTTTCTTCTTTATTTTTTTATTTCCTCTACCTACATAATACCCGCTGTGGTTTTTACTTATGTGTATGAACAACTTTTTTCTTTCAGTTTTCACCTCCACGCCTTTACCAAGACCGCAGGATGCGGTCGTTGAGGGCGGAGTGTTGCTCTTACCTTTGAGCACGGCGTTATTTTTTATTTTATTTTTTTATCTTCTATACCTACATAATCCCCGCTGTGGTTTTTACCCGCTGGTCATTGTCATCATCTTTCCGTCGAATGTCTTGCGCTTGTACCCACAGGAAAATCTTACCCGCCATTATGCCAAGAAATGCAGGAGGCATTTCGCCCCGAGCACATGAGGCAGGAGGCCGAATATGCGAGGGTAGATTTTCCGTGCCCTTCCCCTGAGCAAGACCTGAGAAAAGGAAAGATGATGACAATGACCTATACTCCCTCCACAGCGGGGTTTTTGCATTGTAGCACTGGCTTGCCAGCCAGTGCTACTTTTACATTTTGGCTTTACTTTTTTATTTTTAATTGTTATTTTATAAATAGTATATTTTTTAATGAGGTTTATCACGAATGAGTTTTTTTAATGCAATAGAAGAAGCGGTGGAAGAAATAAAGAAAGGCAACATGATAGTAGTGGTGGATGATGAAGACAGAGAAAACGAAGGAGATATTGTTATTTCTGCAGAGCTTGCAACTCCAGAAAAAATAAATTTTATTTTAAAAGAAGCGCGCGGACTTCTCTGTGTTCCATTATCTCCGGAAAAAGTAGATAAACTTGAGCTGCCTATCATGATAGAAAATGCGGATGAAAAATGGGGAACGGCCTTTACCGTTTCTGTGGATGCTAAAGGTGTAAAGACAGGAATTTCTGCTTATGAAAGGGCTTTTACTGTAAATCAACTCGCAAGGCCAGATGCTAAAAAAGAAGATTTCGTAAGGCCGGGCCATGTTTTCCCCCTCAAGGCAAGGAAAGGAGGAGTTTTAAAAAGAGCCGGTCATACTGAAGCTACCGTAGATTTGATGAGGCTTGCTGGTCTTCAGGAAGCAGGTGTTATTTGTGAAATACTTAATGCAGATGGAACAATGGCAAGGATGCCACAGTTAATAGAGTTCGCTAAAAAGCATAATCTTAAAATCATTAGTGTTGCTCAATTAATTGAATACAGAAGAAAAAAAGAAAGGCATGTATGGAGAGAAGCAGAGGCTAATCTACCCACAAAATATGGAGACTTCAAGATTCTGGTCTATCGAACTGATATTGACGAAAAAGAGCATGTGGCTCTTGTAAAAGGTGACATTCCGAAAGATAGACCTGTTCTTGTTCGTGTACATTCAGAATGCTTTACTGGAGATGTTTTAGGCTCTCTTCGCTGTGATTGTGGGGAACAGCTTCATAGAGCTATGCAGATGATAGAGAAAGAAGGGGTTGGAGTAATTCTTTACATGAGACAGGAAGGTAGAGGAATAGGTCTTATTAACAAAATTAAAGCATATGAGCTTCAAGATAACAAAGGGCTTGACACAGTTGAGGCAAACATTCATCTTGGATTTAAACCCGATTTAAGAGACTATGGGGTGGGAGCTCAGATTTTAAAAGATATTGGATTAGAAAAGATAAAGCTTGTTACAAATAATCCAAAAAAGATTATAGGATTAGAAGGTTATGGAATAGAAATAGTAGAAAGGATTCCCATTGTCGTAGAAGCAAACCCCATAAACGAAAAATACATGATAACAAAAAAAAAGAAAATGGGACATCTTCTTGATTAAATTTTTTTTGTTAATTCTCTATTCTTTTCAGAAAGTCTGTAATATATATAAGAGGAAATCTTTCTCATCCCGGCAGGCTCTACATTTTCAAATTTAAATCCTGCGGCGTTTTTTCGTATTCCAATCAGACTTGCAAGTGTTTTAATACTATCATCATCTATTAATATGATCAATGGATCATAAATAGTTCCCGGGATGAGATATTTCATTTCGTCTAATTCTGGTATTAGAACTGCAACTCCTCCACAGCTGATGTCAATGATTTTTCCTTTAATAAACCTGTTAAACTTCTTTAAGTATATTGCTCCTTTAAGCTCCTCGAAATCTTTTGGTTGAACCCTTAAGTAAGACCTTTTTTCATTTGTTTTTATATCCAGAGAAATAAAGTGATTAACAATTTCTTCTGCCAGCAGGTATGGATTTTCGACAAAATTGATTATTGCAGATATTTTTATGTTTGAAAGATTTTTTATACTTTCCGGAGGGGTTTTGCTTTTTATAAGTAAAAATATATATGTAGAAGGACTGATTTCCTTTACTTTTTTAAGAAAATCAAGTTCTATATTTTCTGAAAGCAATATAGGAAATTGATTTTTTGATATTTGTTTTAAGGTTTCTTCCATAGAATTTGTTTCGATGCTTTCAAAGCCCATTGGAATTAATTCTAAAGCAAGTTCTGAAATAGATGGAATTGAATAGCTGTATATAAGAACTTTCATGGCAAATAGTCCTTTTATCTTAATTAGTATCCATGTAGAAAAGGTTTTCTTAATATTATTATTAACTTATTGAAATAGTCTGATAATGATTTTATACTATTGAATCAAAAAAGCAACAGGAATTTTATTTTATGAGGGAGTTTCTCAGATGAAAAAGCAGAAAGTTATGAAAAAGAATAATAAGGCAAGTATAATTATTGTTTTGGCGGTAATCGTATCGTTTTTTATTTTTTGGGGCTTATCAGGGAAAACAAGGGTTGATTATTATACTCTGAAAACTATAGACCTAAATTATACTATCCTTGCAAATTGTACGGTTGATTATCCGCAACCCCTTGATATGACTTTTTTACAGGATGGTATTATACAGTCTGTTGAAGTAAAAGATGGAGATTCTATAAGAAAAGGGCAAAAATTAATCCAGATGGATGATTTTAATGAAAGGCAAAACCTTGTTATAAGTTCCAATAATATAATGGCGACAGAGCTTAAACTCAGGAATGCGCGAGAAGAAAATTTGCCAAGACTTAAAGAGAAAATAAATGAAGCCAAAGCAAATCTTGATCAAGCAAAGTTAATGGTTGAAAGATATAAAGAACTGGAATCTGCTGGTGGCATATCGAGGGTAGAGCTTGAAAACGCCGAGAAGGATTATCAAAAAGCTTTATCCCAATATAACCAATTAAAACTGGAACTGAATTCTTTTTTTAGTAGTGGTTTGATTGCAGATCTTCAAAATCAAATTTCTACATATAGAGCACAGTATGAACTTGCAAAAAAAAGGCTTGAAAATACAAGGATTCTTTCTCCATATGATGGCTCTGTTTTAAAGGTTTATGTCCAACCAGGGGAGAAGGTTAATACAGCATCCAGAGCTGTAACAATTATAGAGAAAAAGAACTGGTTGCTTGTTCTTAATGTAGATCAAAAGGAAATACCATTTTTAAAGCCTAATTTACCCGCCACTGTAGTACTGGATGCTTATCCAGACACAAAGATTAAGGCGGAAGTAGTATATATATGCACGGAAGTTAGTAAAGAAAAAAATACCTGCGAAGTCAGGGTTGAAATAAAAGAAAACCTTCCCTTTATCAAATATGGTATGGCCGGAATTGCAGAAATATATGCCGAGAAATACGAAAAGATTCTTGCCCTCCCTTCAAGGTTTATAAAAAAACAGTCGGGGGGAAACTATGTCTGGATATGGAATGGAGCTAAAGCACAACTTACCAATGTGATTTTTAGACAAGTAGGTGAAAGGTGGGTTATCATTGAAAACCTCTCAAATGGCACAAAAATTTTAGATGTGGGCCTGAAGGTAAATCCCGAAAGATTGGTTCTGGGGAAAGAGGTGGTTAAATGATAGTAAGACCGTATGAATTCTGGATAGCAATTCGCTTTCTTATAAAAGGCAGATTCCAGACTCTTTTAATCCTTCTTGGCATTGCAGTTGGTGTGGCAGTACAGTTTTTTCTATCAGCTTTAATAGGAGGGCTCCAAATAAGCCTTGTTGAGAGAACAGTTGGCACAGCCCCACATATACTTGCATTACCTTCAGATTCAGTTCCGATAAACCTGACTTCTTCAGATAAAGAGATTTTTGATTCTAGAAAAGTTCCTTTTATAGAGAATCAGGAAATACTATCCTGGCAGGGGTATGTAAGTTATTTTAAGAGTAATCCAGAAGTAACAGCAGCCTGTGCTGTTGCGGGAGGGCAGGGCTTTATAGAGAGAGGGGGTAGTTCTTATTCAGTTAATATAAAAGGGATTCAGATTGAAGATGGAGCCTTAATATATAAATTTAGCAAAAATTTAAAGGCAGGTAAGGCTGAATTGATTGGAGATTCTGCAATTTTAGGACAAACACTTGTTGACAAATTGCAAATTTCAATAGGGGATAGATTCTTTATTCGCAATAACAAGGGGAGTGGGGATTTTTTCACTGTTTCCGGTATAGTCGATCTTGGTTCTGCACCGGCGAACACAATAGTCTTTTTATCTCTGGATAGGGCGAGAAGCTTTTTATCTCTAAATGGAGTAAATTCCATAGAAATTCAAATAAGGAATGTATTCATGGCAGATACTCTTGCGAAGGTTTTTCGTGGAGAATTCTCAAGAATAAAAATTGAATCCTGGCAGGAAAGAAATAGAGAACTTTTAACTGCTCTCAGATCACAAAGCAGTTCGTCGGGTATTATTCAATTTTTTGTTCTTTTTAGTATATCGCTTGGAATTGCAAGTGTGCTTGGAATTGCAGCGGTTCAGAAATCACGCCAGCTTGGTATTCTTAAAGCCATGGGTGTTGATAATCGCGGTGCGGCTTCAATTTTTCTTATTCAGGGCTTGCTTCTTGGTTTTGTGGGGTCAATTATAGGGATAATTCTTGGTTATGGAATGGGGGTAACCTTCATGAAAACTGCTGGTACCGGTACTTTTGACCTTGAACTCAACACCTTTAATCTTATTTCTCCTGTTATACTTGCTGTTATTGCATCAGGGTTTGCTTCTGTTATTCCTGCGCGAAGGGCTTCTAAATTATCGCCGATTGAGGTTATTAGAAATGGATGATATAGTTGTGGTTGAAAATCTTGTAAGATATTTTGGAGATATAGTAAAGACTGAGGTGCTTCGCAATATTAGTGTTTCTTTTAAACGAGGAGCTTTTACAGCTATAATTGGTCCTTCCGGTTCAGGTAAAACCACCTTTCTTAATATAATAAGCCTTCTTGAGAGTCCTTCTTCAGGAAAATTATATATTGATGGAAAAGACTTTTCCACAGGGGATATTAATGAATATTCATCATTTAGAAATAGAAACATAGGATTTATTTTTCAGTTTCATTATTTGCTTCCTGAGTTTACAGCGCTTGAGAATATATTAATGCCTTACTGGATTGGATATGGAAAGCCTCCTGTTTCTATGGTAAAGAAGGCGATAAGGCTTATGAAAGAAATTGATATATTAAATGTAAAAGACAAATTCCCGAATCAAATGTCGGGAGGACAGCAACAAAGAGTAGCTATAGCAAGAGCTCTTTTAAATGAGCCAAAAATAGTTTTCGCTGATGAACCAACAGGAAATCTTGATAGAGAAACTGGTTTTGCTGTGCTGGATGTTATGAGGAGAATGGTAAAAGAGAAAGGAACAACCCTGATTATGGTTACACACGACAGGGATATAGCTATTAAGGCAGACAGGATTCTTGAACTTGTTGACGGGGAAATATGCAAATCCTTCATTGTAAAAGAAAAAGGGGAAAAGAAAACAAGAGAGCTTCTTGAAGATAGAACATGTGTTTTTTAGAGCTTATAGAAGCTTTCTGATTTCAATTCCGTCTTCTGGATTTATAGCTTTATCGATAAGAATCCATTCTTCCGTGTGGACATATGGATGGTTTGGTTCGGTCATGTATATCGGGCTTAGCGTTTCGAGTTCTATAAAATATTTACAGGTATAAACTTCTATAGCACAGTTATCATCTGGGTAGGATGCACCGTCTACATAGTTAAATTTTTTTATGAAAGTATAGTTTTTATTTGTAATTCCAACAAAACCTTCATACCCTGCTGTACCGACCTTGCCTGTGTCGCCATTTGGCTTTATTAAAAACAAATCCGGTGTGGGGACAAACTGATTGCTGGAAATGTTTGTTTTCTGCTTTGTCCATCTTTGCCAGTAGATGATCTTTGAAAGTTTCCAGCTTCCAGTGGTATTCCAGGGGAAAAATACTATACCCTCTGGAGGGACACATGTTAAACCCCATAGTGAAGCTGGAAATATATATCTTCCCTTATTTACAAAAATATGCTCAACACTAAAGCGGTTATTTTTTTCGGTAATCCTAAGGGTTTTCTCAAAGTGCAATTGGGGGTCGTAAGAAGTTATTTTTAAGTAATTATCTTTTTGTTCAACAAGACAAGACCGATCATCCGAACGAGCCGTGAATTGAGTTTCTGGAGCCAGCCAGAAGCGATGCCCGCCATATAAATGGAAACCTATTTTTTTCTTCAACGGATTGGCTTCATTAAACAGGATGTTACCCGTGTTATTATTTCCGAAGTATAGGATGCGTGGCCCGAAAGAGGAAGTTAAAATCATCTTCTCGTTTTTAGTATGGATTTCATAACAATTGGGAAAATCATTAAATGTCACTTTTTTTATCTCCATTAAAGTTCCTCCAGAAGGAAGATTAATCTCTTTCGTAAAATATTGGCTTTTCATTTTACAAGAAAACTTTTAAATTGTCTAATAAAATTTTGCAGTATGTAAGTTCAGCAATTCCCCATTTTTATAAATGAAGAAAACAGCACTTGAAGAGAAAAAGACTGCACCGGTTATTGGAAAAAGAAGATTTTGTTAACGCATATATATTGCATATTTCTAACATACAGAATAACTATTGATTAACTAATGGAATATTGATATAATAGACATTAGTAGTGATAAAAATGGTAAAAATTTATTTTAGGAGAAATAGTTGTCCAGAATAAAAATTCTGGTGGTTGAGGATGAAAGCTTAATTTGCCAGGAGGTTAAAAAAATACTTACCGGTCTTGACTATGAGGTATGTGGATGTGCCTCAACAGCCTCAGAAGCAATACAAAAGGCTTATGAAGAAAAGCCCGATCTGATTTTAATGGATATCATTCTTAAAGGCAAAATGAATGGAATAGAAGCCTCAAAGGTTATTTTAAAGGAAAGCGATATACCAATTGTATATTTAACTGCCTCTTCTGATAACATCACATTTCAAAAAGCCAAGAGTAGTAATCCCTATGGCTACATTGTTAAGCCTTACGATAAGAGGGATCTTCAGACAGCCATTGAGGTGGCTTTGTATCGTCATCGCATGGAGAAAAAACTTATTGAAAGTCAGAAGTGGCTTATCACCACCATAGAGAGTCTTGAAGATGCTGTAATAGCAACGGATAGTACCGGCATAGTAAAAAATATGAATGCTATGGCAGAGAATCTAACAGGCTGGAAAAAGAAAGAGGCAATAGGGAGAAAAGTTTATGAGGTTTTTAGAACAGTTGATATTCTTAATGGAGATGACAGAACAAAAACTTTCCTTGATGAGATAAAAACAGAAAATGAAAAGGTACTAATAGAAACAGAGATGCTAATCTCCCGAACAGGTGAAAGATTTTATATTGACAAAAGAACATCCCTAACAAGGGACGACAGAGGAAACATTATAGGCATAGTAATTTCTTTTAGAAATGTTACAGAAAAGAGAATTCTAAAACAAAAACTTTTAGAGTCCGAGAAAAAGTTTCATCTTATTTTTGAGAAAGCAAATGATGCAATTTTACTTATAGAGAATGGAATATGTAAGGAATGCAACACAAAGGCAGAAAAAATTTTTGGTAGAAGAAGAGAAGAAATCTTAAACCAGAAAATCGGGACATTTATTCATTCATATCAGAAGGAGGGAAGAGAAGTAGATTTTTATAAGTTTTATAAAGATTTAAAAGATGAAGTAAAGGTAAAGGATAGGCTTGTCGAATGGGCAATAGAAAGAAAAGACGGAAATTGCATAGATGTAGAGGTAAGTTTCAGCTCTGTATTCGTTGAAAACCACTTTATGGAACTTGCAATAATAAGAGATATCTCTGAAAGGAAAATTCTTGAAAAAGCCCTTCAAGCAAGTGAGAAGAAGTACAGACAGCTTATAGAAGTGGCGGAGGAAGGAATCTTGTCAATAGATGAAAATAATATTATTAACTTCGTAAATCCAAGAATGGCTGAGATGACAGGCTATGAACCTTCTCAAATAATTGGACAAACACTTTCTTCCTTTCTTTATCCGTCCGATAGAGCTTTATGCAATGAACATATAAATAGTGTACGCAAGCAGAACAGAAGCGTTTTTGAGTGTCGTCTTTATCGTAAAGATAATTCGTACGTGTCTGCTCGTATAACAGCTTCCCCAATAATTGAGAATAATATTTTTAAGGGAATTATTGCTGTTGCTACTGATATAACAGAATTAAAAAAAGAGGCAGAAGAAATCAGAAAACTCTCCTATGCAGTGGAACAGAGTCTTAGTTCAATAGTAATTACAGACACAAATGGAAATATCGAATATGTAAACCAAAAGTTTCTAGATTTAACAGGATATTCTCGTGAAGAACTTATAGGTAAAAATCCAAGAATACTAAAATCCGGGGAAACTTCTCCAGAAGAATACAAGAGGCTCTGGAAAACTATAAGTGAAGGGGGAGCATGGAAAGGGGTTTTTCACAATAAGAAAAAAAATGGAGAACTCTACTGGGAACTTGCTTCCATCTCTCCAATTAAGGATAAAGATGGGAAAATTACCCACTTTCTCGGTGTAAAAGAGGATATAACGGATAGAAAAAGGGCAGAGGAGGCTCTTCAAAAAACACTTAAGGAGCTTTCGGAATTAAACAAAAATCTGGATAAAAGGGTAGATGAGGAATTAAGAAAAAACCGCGAAAAGGATAGAATACTTATACAGCAATCTCGATTGGCAGGAATGGGAGAAATGATAGGGAATATAGCTCATCAATGGAGACAGCCGATAAATGCTCTTGGAATAATAATACAGAATCTTATTCCAGCTTACGAAAATAAAAAGCTTACAAGAAAATATCTTGAAAATGTTGTACAAAAATCGATGGACATTATAAAAAACATGTCAGGAACAATAGATGATTTTAGAAACTTTTTCAAACCCGAAAAAGAAAAGGAACAATTTAGTATTAAAGAGGCTATAGAAAAAACAATTTCCTTTATGGAAGCAAGTTTAACGGATTATAACATCAAAGTAGAATTCAAATTTACAAAGGATGTTTTAAGGATGGGATATTTTAATGAATATTGCCAGGCTCTGGTTAATATTTTAAGTAACGCAAGGGACGCCGTTATAGAAAGGGAAATTAAGAAGGCTAATATATGGATTGAACTGAAAGAGAAAGATGGAATTTCCTGTGTAACAATATCTGATAATGCAGGTGGAATTCCGGAGGATATTATCGACAGAATATTTGATCCGTATTTTTCCACCAAGCCACAAGGCACTGGAATAGGGCTATATATGTCCAAGATGATTATTGAAAAAAGTATGGGTGGCAGGCTTTTTGCGAGGAATATTCTGGACAAAAAGAGAGGTAAAGGGGCACAATTTACAATAGAACTATAAAAAAAGTGGTACAGGGATTTCTGTACAGTCTGTTAATCGGGGAAAGAATTCTCCGAGTAAGTCAGAGAATAAGAAAATAAAGGAGGCTGATAAAATGAAAAGATGTAAAATTCTAATTTCACTACTACTTTCCGCCATTTTTGCTGCTATGGCTTTTTCTGTTAGTGGAGATACCTATCTGGTAAGTCTTTATGTTGGAAGTGTTAAGTATTCTCAGAATGGTAAAAAATGGGCAAAGGTCTTTCCCGAACTTGAATTAAAAGAAAAATCTATGGTCAAAACAGGGATCAAATCTTACTGTGATATTCTAATGCCAGAAAGAGGAACATTCAGAATCCTTGATAACACTCTGGTTCAGATGGCACAGCTAAAACAGCAGATGGAGAAGATAAAGATAAAGAATGGAAAAGTTGTATTTAATATCTCCAGAAAACTTGGACAAGGAGAAAGTTTTATTGTCGAAACCTCTGTAGCCAATGCTGCTGTTCGAGGCACACAGTTTGAAGTATCTGCTACCGGTGAAAAAACAGGTGTTTCAGTGGTTGAAGGATCTGTTGTAATCCAGAGAAATGTGGATATTCCGGAGGAGTATCAGGATGATGAGGAAATTCAGGAAGCATTAACAGTAGAGATCCCAGCCAATAAATTTATAGAATTGACTGCGGAAGAGAACAGGCAACTTGAAGAGCAGATCAGAAGAGTGAAGAGCAATAAATCAGAGGTACTTTCAGCATTAAGAAACTCGAGGGAGGCTACTTTAAAAAAGCTTCAAATTATGAAGAGGAACATAAAGCGCGTTCTTGACGAACTTGATAAACTGGACAGATCTTACTATGAAGAAAATCCAGAAGAACCCGAAGACGATACATCAGATACTATTGAGAAGATCAGGAGAAAAGGGAAATAAAAAAAGCCACTCTTGATTGAGTGGCTTTTATGAATATTTTATTTAAAGATATTGTAAAAAACCTCTTTTCCTCTATATTGAGCAAAATCTCCAAGATCCTCCTCAATACGTATTAGCTGGTTGTATTTTGCTACTCTATCTGTTCTTGAAATAGAACCGGTTTTAATCTGACCAATATTTAGAGCAACAACAAGATCTGCTATAGTAGTGTCTTCTGTTTCACCACTCCTATGTGATACCACAGCAGTGTAATTAGCCTGTTTTGCCATTTCTACGGCATCAATTGTTTCTGTTAATGTACCAATCTGGTTTAGCTTTATCAGAATAGAGTTTGCTATACCCTTCTGGATCCCCTCTTTTAGAATGGCGGGGTTTGTGACAAAAATATCATCGCCCACGAGCTGTATTTTCTTTCCGAGTCTTTCAGTTAGCAACCTCCATCCGTCCCAGTCATTTTCGCCAAGTCCATCCTCAAGAGAAACAATCGGATATTTACTAACCAGATCTTCATAAAAGTCTACCATCTTCTCGGACGAAACAATCTCCTTACTGGACTTCCAGAATTTGTAACCCTTCTTTCCATCCTTTTCTGCTTCACTCCAGAGTTCACTTGCGGCAGGATCAAGGGCAATAGCTATATCCACACCAGGCTTGTACCCTGCCTTTTCAATTGCCATAACAAGTAATTCAAGAGGTTCTTCGTTGCTTTTCAAGTTTGGAGCAAATCCTCCCTCATCTCCTACGGATGTACTGTAGCCTTTTGACTTTAAAATAGATTTCAGTGTGTGGAAGGATTCTGCAAGGTAAACCAGAGCTTCTTTAATGGAATGGGCACCTATCGGCATTAACATAAACTCCTGCAAATCTACCGTGTTATCAGCATGCTTTCCGCCATTTAAAACATTTGCCATTGGAACAGGCATAACTTTTGCGTTTGTGCCTCCTATGTAGCGATATAACGGGATACCAAGAAAATTAGCTGCGGCATTTGCTGTTGCAAGTGATACACCAAGTATAGCATTAGCACCAAGCTTGCTTTTGTTGGGAGTACCATCAAGGTCTATCATAACCCTGTCCACTTCGACTTGACTGAGAGCATCAAGACCAACAACTTCTTCAGCAATAGATCCATTGACATTTTCGACAGCTTTTAAAACTCCCTTTCCATCCAGTCTCTTTTTATCACCATCTCTAAGCTCTACAGCCTCCCGTTCTCCTGTCGAAGCACCACTCGGAACTGCAGCCCTACCTATCGTTCCATCCTCAAGCATTACTTCCACTTCTATCGTAGGGTTTCCTCTTGAGTCAAATATTTCTCGTGCATGGACATCAACTATTGTTGACATATTTATAACCTCCATAATTTATATTCTTTCTCAAATTTTCGTGGTCTGCAGGGAATTATAAAAAAATACTGTAAACTTTTCATTATTCATTATAACTTATTTGCAAGTATATTTCACTATTATTAGTAAAAGTACATTAATTCCCCCTTTTTTCATTCCAATTTTTCTACTTTATTTTTTGTGAGCTTTTTTTTCATTAATTCCCCATTTTTGAAAATTTGATAACTCCAGCGTCATTGCGCGGCAAAATGTAAAAGTAGCACTGGCTTGCCAGCCAGTGCTACAATACAGAAAACCCCGCTGTGGAGGGTAAATGGTCATTGTCATCATCTTTCCTTTCCTCAGGTCTTGCTCAAGGGAAAGGGCACGGAAAATCTACCCTCGCACATTCGGCGTCGTGCCTCATGTGCTCGGGGCGAAATGCATCCTGCATTTCTTGGCGTAATGGCGGGTAGGATTTTCCTGTGAGTGCAAATCGATGTTATGATAAAAGTCAAGGTAAAATTGACAGGGTAAGGAAGATGGTAGTAAAATCTGTCTCAAGAATACTTCAAAGGGTATTTAAAAGACAGAAGAAGGCTGAATGTCTTGCTGG
>Ga0315298_1006416_pt1 | contig 16074 bp, 11 predicted proteins | sample WHS_1_MG_FD_203077 | JGI IMG/M metagenome (GOLD analysis project Ga0315298, IMG submission 203077) | Extremophilic microbial mat communities from Washburn Hot Springs, YNP, Wyoming, USA - WHS_1_MG | ecosystem: Environmental > Aquatic > Thermal springs > Hot (42-90C) | place: USA: Wyoming... | reverse complement strand
CCTTGAACTGTATGTTATCCCCCGGCATCACCATCTCCACCCCTTCGGGCAGATCCACCGCTCCCGTCACGTCCGTCGTCCGGAAATAAAACTGCGGACGATACCCGTTGAAGAACGGCGTGTGCCGGCCGCCTTCTTCCTTGGACAGCACATAGACTTCCGCTTCAAACCGGGTGTGCGGCTTGATGCTCGCGGGCTTGGCCAAAACCTGCCCGCGCTCCACGTCGTCTTTCTTCGTGCCCCGCAGCAGGACGCCGACATTGTCTCCGGCCTGCCCTTGATCCAGAATCTTGCGGAACATCTCCACTCCCGTCACCGTGGTCTTGCTGGTGGGGCGAATGCCGATAATCTCGACTTCGTCTCCCACCTTGACAATCCCGCGTTCAATCCGGCCCGTCACCACCGTGCCGCGCCCCGAGATGGAGAAGACGTCTTCGATGGGCATCAGAAAGGGCTTGTCGATGGGCCGCTCCGGCATGGGAATGTAGCTGTCCATGGCATCCGCCAGCTTGAAAATCGCCGGCTCGCCAATGTCGCTCTGATCCCCTTCCAGCGCCTTGAGAGCGGAACCGATGATGACCGGAATGTCGTCGCCGGGAAAGTCGTACTTGGAGAGCAGCTCGCGCACTTCCATCTCGACCAACTCCAACAGCTCCGCATCGTCCACCATGTCGGCCTTGTTGAGGAAGACCACAATGTAGGGAACCCCCACCTGACGCGCCAGCAGAATGTGCTCGCGGGTCTGGGGCATAGGGCCGTCGGCGGCCGACACCACCAGAATGGCGCCGTCCATCTGCGCCGCTCCCGTGATCATGTTCTTCACATAGTCGGCATGCCCAGGGCAGTCCACATGCGCGTAGTGACGGTTGGCGGTCTCATATTCGACATGCGAGGTGGCAATGGTGATGCCACGCGCCCGCTCTTCCGGCGCATTGTCAATCTGATCATAGGCCCGCACTTCCCCACCAAACTTCGCCGACAGCACCTTCGTCAGCGCCGCCGTCAACGTGGTCTTCCCGTGGTCCACGTGACCAATCGTTCCCACATTCACATGCGGCTTCGTCCGCTCAAATTTCCCTTTGGACATCTTGACCTCTCCCTAACGGCTAGCGCTGACTTTTCTTGACAATGGCCTCGGCCACATGGCCGGGGACTTCCATATACTTTTCAAACTGCATGGTGTAAGTCGCCCGTCCCTGCGATAAAGAGCGCACGGTCGTCGCATACCCAAACATCTCCGCAAGGGGCACTTCACAGCGGATCACCTTGGCGCCCGCCTCGTCTTCCATGCCCTGCATCATGCCCCGACGGCTGTTGATGTCGCCGATGATATCACCCATATATTCTTCCGGTGTGACCACTTCCACGGCGAAAATCGGCTCAAGAAGAACGGGGTTGGCCTTGGCAGCACCGGCCTTGAAACCCATGGATCCTGCAATCTTGAACGCCGCTTCGGAGGAGTCGACATCGTGATAGGAGCCGTCGAAGATCGTCACCTTGACGTCGACCACCGGGAAGCCCGCGATGATACCACTTTCCAGCGCTTCTTCAACACCTTTCTGCGTCGGGCCGATGAACTCCTTGGGCACCGTACCGCCAACAATCCCGTTCTCAAAGGAAAAACCGGTCCCGGGCTCCTGCGGTTCCAGACGTAACCAGACATGGCCGTACTGACCACGACCACCCGACTGCCGCACGAACTTGCCTTCCGCTTCGACCGTCTTGCGGATCGTTTCCCGGTACGCCACCTGGGGTGCGCCGACGGTGGCTTCCACGCCGAATTCCCGTTTCATGCGGTCCACCAGGATTTCCAGGTGCAGTTCGCCCATGCCGGAAATGATGGTCTGCCCCGACTCCTGATCGGTACGGACCCGGAATGACGGATCTTCCTGGGCCAGCTTACCCAGGGCGATGCCCATTTTCTCCTGATCTGCCTTGGTCTTCGGCTCGACGGCAACGTGAATGACCGGTTCGGGGAACTCGATCTTTTCCAATGCGATGGGCTTGTTCAGATCGCAAAGGGTATCGCCGGTATAGGCGATCTTGAGCCCTACGGCAGCGGCAATATCCCCGGCCAGCACTTCCTTGATTTCGTGGCGCTCGTTGGCATGCATCTGGAGAATGCGCCCGATTCGCTCCTTCTGATCGCGACCGGGATTCAGTACCGTGGAGCCCGCCGTCAGCACGCCCGAATACACGCGGAAGAAGGTGAGCTGACCGACAAAAGGATCGGTCATGATCTTGAACGCCAGGGCCGAGAAGGGCTCGCCATCATCGGGCCGACGCGACAGCGCGACACCGCTGTCGGGGTCGACGCCCTCAACAGGAGGAATGTCTACGGGCGAGGGCAGATAATCCAGCACGGCGTCCAGCATGGCTTGTACGCCTTTGTTTTTAAAGGCACTGCCGCAGAGAACCGGAACGACGTGGCCGGCGATGGTCGATTTACGCAAGCCGGCCATCAACTCTGCGGTGGAAATCTCTTCCCCCTCCAGATATTTCAGCATCAACTCTTCATCGGCATCGGCAATGGATTCAACCATGAAGTGACGGGCAGCTTCCGCCTCCTCGCGCAAATCCGCCGGGATCTCTTCCTCGGTGAAGCGCATGCCCTGGGTACTGTCATCCCAGTTGATGGCCTTCATCTTGAATAGATCGATCACACCCCGAAAGCGCTCCTCCTCCCCGATGGGAAGCTGAATGGGGACGGGATGACCCCGGAGTTTGCTCTGGATCTGGTCGACGACACGCTTGAAATTCGCACCCTGGCGATCCATCTTGTTGACGAACGCGATGCGGGGCACGCCATACTTGTTTGCCTGCCGCCAGACGGTTTCCGACTGCGGCTGGACACCGCCGACAGCGCAAAAGACCGCTACCGCGCCATCCAGGACACGCAGGGAGCGTTCGACCTCAATGGTGAAGTCCACATGCCCCGGCGTATCGATGATGTTGATGCGATGTTCGGGACGCTGGCCATCCATGCCTTTCCAGAAACAGGTGGTTGCCGCAGAGGTAATGGTAATACCCCGCTCCTGCTCCTGGGCCATCCAATCCATGACCGCAGTCCCTTCATGAACCTCGCCGATCTTATGCGAGACACCGGTATAGAACAGGATACGTTCGGTTGTCGTCGTCTTGCCGGCATCAATGTGGGCCATGATGCCGATATTCCGATAACGATCAATGGGGGTTGTGCGAGCCACGGCTTATTCCTTATCCAAGCAATCTGCGATCGTTTACCAGCGGAAATGTGCAAAGGCCTTATTGGCTTCTGCCATGCGATGCGTCTCTTCCCGCTTGCGCACTGCCGTGCCGCGGTTTTCCGCTGCCTCGAGGATTTCCGCCGCCAGGCGGTTGCCCATGGATTTCTCCGTACGCTTCCGCGCGGCATCGCGCAGCCAGCGCATGGCCAGAGCGATGCGGCGATCCGAGCGCACCTCGATAGGCACCTGATAGGTGGCACCGCCAACGCGGCGGCTCTTGACCTCTACCGCCGGACGGACATTGTCCATGGCCTTGCGAAACACATCCAGGGGATCCGTCTTGCTCCGTTCGGCGACAATATCCAGCGCACCGTAAACGATCTTTTCCGCAACGCTTTTCTTGCCATCGCGCATAATCACATTGGCGAACTTGGCGATGATTTCTTCCTTGTACTTGGGATCCGGCAAGATGATCCGCTTGGGTACTTCGCGACGTCTAGGCATGACGCATCAACTCCTTCAATAACGCTTATCTGGGCACGCTTATTTGGGACGCTTGGCGCCATACTTGGAACGCGACTGCTTCCGACCTTTTACACCGGCCGTATCAAGGGTTCCACGCACGATATGATAGCGAACGCCGGGAAGATCCTTCACGCGCCCTCCGCGAATGAGGACAACGGAGTGCTCCTGGAGATTGTGCCCCTCACCGGGTATGTAGCTACTCACCTCGAAGCCGTTCGTCAGTCTGACGCGGGCAACCTTGCGTAGCGCCGAGTTGGGCTTTTTCGGTGTCGTCGTGTAGACGCGCGTGCAAACACCGCGCTTCTGTGGGTTGGCATCGAGCGCGGGCACCTTGCTTTTGGCCACCGGCCGCTTGCGCGGTTTGCGCACGAGTTGATTTAATGTGGGCATCAACAATCTCCAATACTTGAAACTTCGCGGTATGCCGCGCATACCAACAAGAGGGCGCATTCTAAGGAGGCCGGCCCCAAGTGTCAAGGCAAGCCTTCGAGAAGAAACAGTTACCGCGACTCCTCCACCCTTACCGGGGCGTCTTCCACCGGCGCAGGAACACTCGCGCCGGCCCGGGACACCGCCGCCGGGGCAACGCCGGCCCCGGCTGCCAGGGATTCCCGGTGCAAACGGCGACGGTGCTCGTGATAGGCCAGTCCGGTTCCGGCGGGGATGAGGCGGCCAACGATGACGTTCTCCTTGAGTCCCCGCAGTTCATCGACCTTTCCGGTCACCGCCGCCTCCGTCAACACCCGCGTAGTCTCCTGGAAGCTTGCCGCAGAGATGAATGACTCCGTGGACAGGCTGGCCTTGGTAATACCCAGAAGCACTGGAATGAATCGGGCGGGCTCCTTGCCGGCAGCGAGGAGATTGACGTTTTCCTCTTCCACCCGCGCCCGGTCCACCTGCTCACCGGGGAGGAAGAGACTATCCCCGGCAAAAGTGATCTCGGCCTTGCGCAACATCTGCCGCAGAATTACCTCGATGTGCTTGTCATTGATGCGCACCCCCTGGAGGCGATACACATCCTGCACTTCGTCCACGATATAATTGGCCAAGGCCTGTACGCCCAGGACGCGGAGAATATCATGGGGAACCGGCTGGCCTTCCACGAGTTGTTCGCCGGGGCTGACCCGCTCGCCCTCGTAGACCGTCACATGCCGGCCCTTGGGGATGAGATATTCGTGCTGCTCGCCGTGTTCATCGGTAATGATCAGACGCTGTTTGCCCTTGGTATCCTTGCCGAAACCGATGATGCCCTCATGCTCGGCGATCACGGCGAAGTCCTTGGGGCGCCGGGCCTCGAAGAGCTCCGCGACGCGCGGTAGACCACCGGTGATATCGCGGGTCTTGGTGGTGCCCACGGGCAGGCGCGCCAAAATATCGCCGGGCAGGACGATGCCGCCTTCATGCACGGCGATGATGGCCTTGGCGGGCAGGAAATAACGCGCGGGCAGGTCGGTCCCCGGCAGTTTCAAATCCTGGCCGTGCTCATCCTGGACGATGATGACCGGACGCAGGTCACGCCCCTGTGGGGGCCGCTGCTTCGCATCCATGACCACCAGCGTCGACAAGCCTGTGATTTCGTCGTTCTGAATCGCCACGCTGGCGCCTTCGACGGCATCCTTGAGGACCACCTTGCCGCCCACTTCGCTGACAATGGGGCGGGTGTGGGGATCCCATTCGGCGATCCGGCGGCCCGCCGTAACTGCCCCGTTGTCATCAATGAGCACCGAAGCGCCATAGGGGACCTTGTAACGCTCCTTTTCGCGCCCTTGCTCATCGGTGATGCTGACTTCGCCGTTACGGGCGACCACCACATGGCGGCCGCTGGGGTGGGTCACCAGCCTCAGGTTTTGGTAGCGGAGGATCCCTCCCTGCTTGACCTCGATGCTGCTCTGGGCCGCCGAACGGCTGGCGGCCCCGCCGATATGGAAGGTACGCATGGTCAACTGCGTGCCGGGCTCGCCGATGGATTGCGCCGCGATAACCCCCACGGCCTCGCCGGCATTCACCAGATGCCCGCGGGCAAGGTCACGCCCGTAGCACAGGGCGCATACCCCGTGACGGGAACGACAGGTGAGGGGCGAGCGCACCTTCAGTGCGTCCACGCCCAATTCGTCCAGTTGCCCCACATGCTGTTCATCCAGCAGGGTGTTGCGGGCGATCACGATCTCCCCGGTGTTGGGATGGAGTATGTCCTCCGCCACCACCCGACCGAGGACACGGTCGCGCAGCGCTTCGATGATCTCTCCGCCCTCCACCAGCGAGGTCATGGGCAAACCTTCTTCCGACCCGCAATCGCGCTCCACCACCACCAGATCCTGGGTCACATCCACCAGACGCCGGGTCAAATAACCGGAGTTGGCCGTCTTGAGGGCCGTATCCGCCAAGCCTTTGCGGGCGCCGTGGGTGGAGATGAAGTACTGGAGGACATTCAGGCCTTCGCGGAAATTGGCGGTAATGGGGGTCTCGATGATGGAGCCGTCCGGCTTGGCCATCAGGCCGCGCATGCCGGCCAACTGGCGGATCTGGGCGGCCGAACCACGGGCACCGGAGTCGGCCATCATGAAGATCGAATTGAAGGAATCCTGCTGGACCACCCGCCCATCGGCGAGGGTAACGGTATCCTTGCTGACCCGGTCCATCATGGCCTTGGCAACGTCATCGGTGGCCCGCGACCAGATATCGACCACCTTGTTGTATCGCTCGCCCTCGGTCACCAGACCCGAGGTATACTGCGCCTGAATGGCCTTCACCTCGTCCTCGGCAACGGCCAGAATGGTCTCCTTCTCGGGCGGCGTCACCATGTCCACTGCGCCGAAGGAGATGCCGGCCCGGGTTGCCATCCGGTAGCCCATGTACATCAACTGATCCGCGAAAATGACGGTATCCTTGATACCCAGACGGCGGTAGCAGGTATTGACCAGTTCGGTGATGGCCTTCTTCTTGAGCACCCGATTGATGACGCTGAAGGGAAGCCCTTCGGGCAGAATCTCGCCAAGCAGGGCGCGCCCCGCCGTCGTTTCCACCCGTTCTCCGCGGAAACGCACCTGCACGCGGGCATGGAGCCCGACTTCATGGGCATCATAGGCGCGACGCACCTCGGCGATGTCGCTATACAACCCGCCAACGCCTTTGGCGTCGGCCCGTTCCTGAGTCATGTAGTAGAGGCCGAGGACGATGTCCTGGGAAGGCACGATGATGGGATCGCCGTTGGCCGGACTGAGGATGTTGTTGGTGGACATCATCAGGGTCCGCGCTTCCAACTGGGCCTCCAGGGAGAGCGGGACGTGAACGGCCATCTGGTCGCCGTCAAAATCGGCGTTGTAAGCCGCGCAGACCAGCGGATGGAGCTGGATGGCCTTGCCTTCGATGAGCACCGGTTCAAAGGCTTGAATACCCAGACGATGCAGGGTGGGGGCGCGGTTCAGGAAGACCGGGTGTTCGCGAATGACGTCTTCGAGGATATCCCAGACTTCCGGCTTCTCCTGCTCCACCAGGCGCTTGGCGGCCTTGATGGTCGTCGCCAGTCCGCGTTCTTCGAGCTTGTTGAAAATGAAGGGCTTGAACAGCTCCAAGGCCATTTTTTTCGGCAACCCGCATTGATGCAGGCGGAGTTCTGGTCCGACGACGATCACGGAGCGGCCGGAATAGTCGACGCGCTTGCCGAGGAGGTTCTGGCGGAAGCGCCCTTGCTTGCCCTTGATCATGTCGGCAAGGGACTTGAGCGGACGCTTGTTGGGGCCGGCAATGGCGCGCCCGCGACGGCCATTGTCGAGCAGGGCGTCCACCGCCTCCTGCAGCATGCGCTTTTCATTGCGCACAATGATGTCCGGCGCCTTCAACTCCAGCAGCCGCTTGAGACGGTTGTTGCGGTTGATCACGCGCCGATAGAGGTCATTGAGGTCCGAGGTGGCGAACCGTCCGCCATCCAGCGGCACCAAAGGCCGCAAATCCGGGGGCAGGACCGGCAGTACCTCGATAATCATCCACTCCGGGCGGTTGCCCGACTGTTCAAAGGCCTCCAGGATCTTGAGGCGTTTGCTGAGTTTTTTGATCTTGGTCTCGGAGTTGGCGCCAAGGAGTTCCTCGCGAATGGCCGCGGCCTCCTTGGCTACGGGAATGGCCTTGAGCAGATCACGGATGCCTTCCGCGCCCATCTTGGCGGTAAATTCGTCGCCATGCTCTTCCAGTGCGTCCAGATATTGGTCTTCGCTGAGGATCTGCCCCCGCTCCAGGTTGGTCAGGCCCGGATCGACCACGACATAGGCCTCGAAATAGAGGACGCGCTCGATATCCCGCAAGGGCATATCCAGGATCATGCCCATCCGGCTGGGCAAAGACTTGAGAAACCAGATATGCGCCACCGGGCTGGCCAGTTCGATGTGGCCCATGCGCTCGCGGCGCACCCGCGTCTGGGTGACCTCGACGCCGCATTTCTCGCAGACCACGCCGCGATGCTTGAGCCGCTTGTACTTGCCGCACAGGCACTCATAATCCTTGATGGGGCCGAAGATCTTGGCGCAAAAAAGGCCATCGCGCTCCGGCTTGAAGGTCCGGTAGTTGATGGTTTCCGGCTTTTTGACCTCACCAAAGGACCATGACCGAACCTTCTCCGGAGAAGCTATGCCAATCCGGATCGCATCGAATTCTTCTTGCTGATCGTTCTGCTTGAAGAGCTTGAGTAAGTCTTTCAACGCACTCTCCCTTGCCCGCTGTCGGGCGAAACCTTAGTTGGATTGATCCAGTTCAATATCAATGCTCAGAGAGCGCAGTTCTTTCAACAGCACGTTGAAGGATTCCGGCATGCCCGCATCCATACGGAAATCACCCTTGACGATGGATTCATACATCTTGCTGCGCCCCGTGACGTCGTCCGACTTCACCGTGAGCATCTCTTGCAGGGTGTAGGCTGCGCCATAGGCCTCCAAAGCCCAGACCTCCATTTCCCCGAAACGCTGGCCGCCGAATTGCGCCTTGCCGCCCAAGGGCTGCTGCGTGACCAGGCTGTAGGGGCCGGTGGAGCGGGCATGCATCTTGTCGTCGACCAAATGGTGGAGCTTCAGAATGTACATGTAGCCAACGGTAACCGGCCGATCAAAGGCCTCACCGGTCCGGCCGTCGTGGAGGGTCACCTGGCCACTGCGCGGCAAGCCCGCCAGTTCCAGCATGGAGTGGATTTCCCCCTCATCGGCGCCATCGAAGACCGGCGTCGCCATGGGCACGCCATAGCGCAAGTTGCCTGCCAGTTCGCGAATCTCCGCATCCGACAAGGAATCCAGGTCCTCCTGCTTGCCGGTGCGGTTGTAGATCTCCCCCAGGAAGCGGCGCATATCCTGGATTTCCGCATGGGCGTCCAGCATCTGCCCGATCTTCTTCCCCAGACCCTTGGCCGCCCAGCCGAGATGCGCCTCGAGGATCTGCCCGACATTCATGCGCGACGGCACACCCAGGGGGTTGAGAACGATGTCCACCGGACTTCCGTCCGCAAGGTAGGGCATATCCTCCACCGGCACGATCTTGGAAACCACGCCCTTATTGCCGTGGCGACCGGCCATCTTGTCGCCGGGCTGCAGGTGGCGTTTGATGGCCACATGGACCTTGACCATCTTCAATACGCCGGGGCTCAGATCGTCCCCCTGGGTCAGCTTGCGCCGTTTCTCCTCCAGCACGCCGTCGAGGCGCTCCCGCTGTTCCACCAACTGGGCGCGGATCTGCTCCAGGGCCTCATTGCTCTCCTCGCCACGCAAACGGATCTCAAACCAGCGATGGCGGGGCAGGTCCTTGAGATAGGCCTTGGTGACCTTGTTACCCGGCGCCAGGCCCTCAGGCCCGCCATCGGCAACCTTGCCCAGCAACAGCCGTTCGATACGCTGAAAGCTGTCCTCCTCCACAATCCGGTACTGATCGTTCAGGTCCTTGCGAATCCGGGCCAACTCCTGCTCTTCAATGGCCTTGGCGCGCGCGTCCTTTTCGATCCCGTCGCGGGTGAATACCTGGACGTCGATGACCGTACCGGACATGCCCGCCGGCATCCGCAGGGAGTTGTCCTTCACGTCCGAGGCCTTCTCGCCGAAGATCGCGCGGAGCAACTTCTCTTCGGGGGTCAGTTGCGTCTCCCCTTTGGGAGTGACCTTCCCCACCAGGATATCGCCAGGCCCCAATTCGGCGCCAATGACCACGATACCCGATTCGTCCAGGTGCCGCAGGGCGCCTTCGGAGACATTGGGGATATCACGGGTGATCTCTTCCGGTCCGAGCTTGGTATCGCGGGCAAATACCGAGAATTCCTCGATGTGGATGGTGGTATAGCGATCTTCCGCCACCACCCGCTCGGAGATCAGGATGGAGTCCTCGAAGTTGTATCCATTCCAGGGCATGAAGGCCACGAGGATGTTCTGCCCGAGGGCCAACTCACCCATCTCGGTACTCGGACCGTCGGCCAGCACGTCACCGCGACTGACCACATCGCCCACCTTCACCACCGGGCGCTGATTGAGCGTCGTGTTCTGGTTGGAGCGTGCGTATTTGACCAGGTTGTAGATGTCCACACCGGGTTCTTCGGGAAGGGTTTCCTCGTCGCGCACCTTCACCACGACACGGGCGCCATCCACGCTATCCACCACCCCGCCGCGACGGGCGACCACGGCCGCGCCGGAGTCGATGGCCACCACCCGCTCCATGCCGGTACCCACCAAGGGGGCGTCGGAACGCACCGTCGGCACGGCCTGGCGCTGCATGTTCGAGCCCATGAGCGCGCGGTTGGCGTCATCGTGCTCCAGGAAGGGAATCAGGCTCGCCGCTACCGAGACGATCTGGCGGGGAGAAATATCCATGAACTGCACCTGATCGGGGGTGGCCAGCATGAATTCATTCTCATGTCGGCAGGAAACCAGATCATCGGCAAGAAAGCCCTCGCCGTCCACCGTCGAATTGGCCTGGGCGATGATGAAGTCGCCCTCGTCGATGGCCGACAGATAGACCACCTCGTCGGTCACCCGACGATCGCGCACACGCCGATACGGCGTCTCCAGAAAGCCGTAATCGTTGGTTCGCGCATAACAGGACAGGCTATTGATCAGACCGATATTGGGGCCTTCCGGTGTCTCGATGGGGCAGATCCGGCCATAGTGGGTAGGATGCACGTCGCGCACCTCAAAGCCAGCACGCTCCCGCGTCAGGCCGCCCGGCCCCAGGGCCGAAACGCGCCGCTTGTGGGTGACTTCGGACAAGGGATTGGTCTGGTCCATGAACTGCGAGAGCTGGCTGGAACCGAAGAACTCATTGACCACCGCCGCAATGGGCTTGGCATTGATGAGATCCTGGGGGGTCAGGCCCTCGCTCTCGGCCAGGGAGAGGCGATCCTTCACCGCCCGCTCCACCCGCACCAAGCCAAGGCGGAACTGATTTTCCATCAGTTCACCCACCGAGCGCACGCGCCGGTTCCCCAGGTGATCGATATCGTCGATCTCCCCGTTCCCGTTACGCAAGGCCATGAGCACCTGGAGCACGGCGATGATGTCGTCGCTGCTCAAGACTCCCGCGCCGGTAATCTCTTCCCGGCCGACGCGGCGGTTGAACTTCATCCGGCCAACGGCGGAAAGATCATAACGATCAGGACTGAAGAAGAGATTCTGAAAGAGGTTCTGGGCCGCGTCCTTGGTGGGCGGCTCGCCAGGCCGCATCATCCGGTAGATCTCCATCTGTGCCTCGTGGGGGTCCCTGGAGGTATCGATCCGCAGCGTCTCGGACATATAGGGGCCGCGGTCGATCTCGTTGACATACAGGGTGCGGATGGTGATGGGCTCGCGATCCTGGAGCAATTCCAGGATCTCTCCGGTAATGGGCTCGTTGGCATGCACGATGAGTTCACCGGTGCTGCCATCGACGACATCATGGGCAATCACCTTGCCCAGCACAAAGCCGTTGGGCACGACGATTTCGCCCAGTTCCGGGACCTCATCAAGCAGCTTGACCTGGCGCGCCGTAATCCGCTTGCCCGCCTGCACCAGCACTGCGCCGGTCTTGGGATGGACAATGTCGAAACTCGCCATCTCTCCCTGTAAACGGGAAGGGACCAAGGTGTAATAGACCTGGTGATCCGCAATCCGGAAGGTTTCCGTCTCGAAGAACATCGCCAGGATATCCTCGGTGCCGAAGCCCAGGGCGCGCAACAGTGTCGTGGCCGGCAGTTTGCGCCGCCGGTCGATACGCGCGTAAACATGGTCCTTGGGATCAAACTCGAAATCCAGCCACGAACCGCGATAAGGAATGATGCGGGCGTTGAACAGCAGCTTTCCGGAAGAATGGGTCTTACCGCGGTCATGATCAAAAAAGACCCCGGGAGAACGATGCAGTTGCGAGACGATGATGCGCTCGGTGCCGTTGATCACGAAGGAGCCATGCTCCGTCATGAGCGGCAATTCGCCCATGTACACGTCCTGCTCCTTGACATCCTTGACCCGTTTGGCCCCGGTCGTGTCATCTTTTTCCATGATGGCCAGACGCAGGCGCACGCGCACCCCGGCGCAGAAGGTCAAACCGCGCTGACGGCATTCCACCACGTCAAAAACCGGCTTTTCAAGACGATAGGAAACGTAGTCCAGCACCGCATTCCCGGAATAACTCTCCATGGGGAATACGGACCGGAATACCGCTTCCAGCCCCACCACCTTGCGTGCCGCCGGAGGTACCGCGGCCTGCAGGAATTCCGTATAAGAATCCATCTGCGTTGCCAGCAGATAAGGCACAGCAAGTATGCTTTGGCTTTTCCCAAAGTCTTTACGAATCCGTTTCTTTTCAGTAAAAGAGTAGGCCATGGATGCTCCGCGCGACGACTGCCATATCCAGAAAGACCTGTTTCAACCCGCTTTCTGCAAATAATGAGGGGCTGGCAGCGTAAAACGCCGCCAGCCGCAGAAGGATGTTACAGTGCAACGAATTACTTGATCTCCGCCTCAGCGCCAGCCTCGACCAACTGGGCCTTGACGCTTTCGGCCTCCGCCTTGGAAACTCCTTCCTTGACGGCCTTGGGCGCGCCTTCCACCAAATCCTTGGCCTCTTTCAGACCCAGATTGGTAATGGCACGCACCACCTTGATGGTGTTGACCTTGTTGGCGCCGGCACCGGTAAGGATGACGTCAAACTCGGTCTGTTCCTCAACGGCGGCAGCAGCCTCGCCCGCACCAGCGCCAGCCGGAGCGGCAACGGCAACGGCGGCCGCAGAAACACCAAACTTCTCTTCCATTTCCTTGATCAACTCGGAGAGCTCAAGGACGGTCATGCCAGCAATGGCGTCTAAAATTTCAGCTTTGGACAGGGACATGAATCGATTACTCCTAAAAAAATGAATTAAGCAGCGCGTTGGTCGCGCACTGCGGCCAAGGTCCGGACAAAACGGCCCGGAACCTCATTGAGGGTGCGAACGAAGCCGGAAATCGGCGCCTGCATGGTGCCCAGGAGCCTGGCCAGCAATTCTTCCCGGGAAGGCATCTTGCTGAGCTGCTGGATGGCTTCCGGCCCGATCTGCTTGCCACTGAGTACACCGCCGGTGAGGACCAGCTTGTCGTTGCGCTTGGCAAAGTCCGTCAAGACCTTGGCCAAGGCTACCGGGTCTTCCCCCGCCGCGAAAAGCAGAGGACCCGTCAGCAAACCATCCAGCACCGCAAAATGGGTACCCGCCAGCGCGCGCTTGAGCAGGGTATTCTTTACCACCTGCACATGCACCGACTGCTTTCTGGCTTCGACGCGCAAAGCGGTCATCTGCGCCACGGTCAGGCCACGATACTCGGCAACCACACTCGCCTGAGCACCGACCAGCTTTTCCCGCAACGCGGCGACAACCTGTTCCTTTTCTGCGAGTTTGAGACTCACGTGAATGTCACCTCCTATCATACCGAGGCGGCCAGAACGGATCGGCACGCCGTCGCCTACGCAGGGCAAAATGATTAAGGCCGAAACCCCCTGCGGTCTTTGTACGCCGGCTTGCGCCGACTCTTTCCGCCCAGGACGGAAATCTTAGCCCAGGGTGCCGGGATCTACGGGCACGCCCGGACCCATGGTGGGAGACACGCTCACCTTGCGGATGTACACCCCTTTACTGGTCGCCGGCTTGGCCTTGCGCAAGCTATCCACCAGGGTCAGCAGATTTTCACGCAGCGCGCTGACCTCAAAGGAGGCCTTGCCAATGCTGCTGTGAATAATGCCGCCCTTATCCGCGCGGTAACGCACCTGACCACCCTTGGCATTGGTCACTGCCGTACGCACGTCCGCCGTCACCGTTCCGACTTTGGGATTGGGCATCAAACCGCGCGGACCCAGCACGGGACCGAGGGTGCCGACGATGCGCATGGCGTCGGGAGTGGCGATGACCACATCAAAATCCATCACTCCCGCCTTCACCTGCTCGGCGAGGTCTTCCATACCCACCACGTCGGCGCCGGCCTGGCGCGCCTCTTCGGCCTTGTCGCCCGTTGCGAAAACGGCGACGCGCATCTGCTTGCCGGTACCATTGGGCAACACCACGGCGCCGCGCACGACCTGATCCGATTTACGGGGATCAATGCCCAGACCCACTGCCACATCCACCGATTCATCAAACTTGGCCGTCGCCATCTGCTTGACCATGGCCAACGCCGCATCCAGTTCGTAGCGGGCATTGCGATCCACCAAATCCTTACTGCTTGCCAAACGCTTTCCACGCTTCGCCATGATCAACCCTCCACCGTCAAACCCATACTGCGGGCAGTTCCACGGACGCTGCGCTTGGCAGACTCGATATCCTGGGTGTTGAGATCCGGCAGTTTGGTTTTGGCGATCTCGGTAACCTGGGCCTCCGTGACCTTGCCCACCTTCTCGGTGTTGGGGCGTCCGCTGCCTTTGGGAAGCCCGGCGGCCTTCATCAACAGCACCGCCGCAGGCGGAGTCTTGACTTCAAAGGTAAAGCTCTTATCCGCAAAAACGGTAATCACCACGGGCAGGGGAAGGCCCGGCTCAATGCCCTGCGTTTGCGCGTTAAACGCCTTGCAGAACTCCATGATATTCAAGCCGCGCTGGCCCAGGGCGGGGCCGATGGGCGGGCTCGGGTTGGCCTGCGTGGCCTTCACCTGCAACTTGATATAGCCGGTTATCTTCTTTGCCATTACTTGCTCCTAAGAGGTGCGAACGCCGTGCGGCTCCCTCATGACCTGATTAGACCTTTTCCACCTGCGCAAAATCGAGCTCAACAGGGGTTGAGCGACCAAAAATGGTCACCGAAACCCGCAACTTGTTCTTCTCGAAATTGACTTCTTCGACAACGCCGTTGAAATCCTTGAAAGGACCGTCAATGACGCGAACATGCTCACCCGCATCAAAGCTGAATTTGGGCCGCGGCTTTTCGACGCCCTCCTTGATGCGATCCAATATGGCGTCGGCCTCGGCTTCCGTGAGCGGATGGGGACGACCTACGGAACCACCGACAAAGCCCGTCACCCGAGGAGTATTCTTCACCAGATGCCAGGCTTCTTCATCCATCTCCATCTGTACCAGCACATAACCGGGATAGAACATCCGTTGCGAGCTGGTCTTCTGTCCGTTGCGGATTTCGACAATCTCTTCCGTAGGCACGAGAATCTCACCGAACTTCTCGGCCAGCCCTTCGCGGTTTGCACGCTCCATGATTTCACGCTGCACTTTCTTCTCAAAACCGGAGAAGGCGTGCACTACATACCATCGCATAGCCATTTACGCGCCCCCTCCAAGCACAAGCCGCACCACACCCAGCAGGGCAAAATCCACCAGCCACAGAAAAAGCGCAATCACGATCACCAAAGCGATAATAATGGCCGTGCTGCGTAGCACATCCTGACGGCTCGGCCAGACGACCTTCAGCAACTCCACGTAGGCTTCGCGGAAGAAAATCCAGAGACCCCGGCCACTTGCGCTGACGGCAAAAATTGCGCCAGAGATGGCCAGGGCCAACACGAGTGCGGCACTGGGATAATACGTCCCGAGGCTCGTAGGGATCAGAAAATAGGCGAATACCCCCAAGGCGGCGAGGCCTGCCGCAAAATAGAGTTTCACTTTTTCCGACATGAACACCGCACCTTTTGTAGTGGCAGGGCAGGAGGGGCTCGAACCCCCAACCTGCGGTTTTGGAGACCGCTGCTCTACCAGTTGAGCTACTGCCCTGCAGATGGTAAACGGCGGGAAGACCCGCCGTCCGCCGAAACCAGAATGACTTTACTCGACCACCTTGGAGACCACGCCGGCGCCGACGGTACGGCCGCCCTCGCGTACCGCGAAGCGCAGGCCCTCTTCCATGGCGATGGGCGCAATCAGGGCAACCTTGAACTGTATGTTATCCCCC
>Ga0315298_1006415_pt1 | contig 16074 bp, 14 predicted proteins | sample WHS_1_MG_FD_203077 | JGI IMG/M metagenome (GOLD analysis project Ga0315298, IMG submission 203077) | Extremophilic microbial mat communities from Washburn Hot Springs, YNP, Wyoming, USA - WHS_1_MG | ecosystem: Environmental > Aquatic > Thermal springs > Hot (42-90C) | place: USA: Wyoming... | reverse complement strand
TTGGTGGCGGTTGTACTTAGCGCGTTGGGTACCGAGGCGTGGTGTTGGCCGACCGATGTTCGAGCTGGTGGATTCATTTTCATCTGTCCCGCCTGTTAGGCGGGATTTGGGTTACGGCTCGGAGGCTGTTGAGCTGTTTGAGGAAGACCAGCCCAACTGGGCTGGTCGGCGGAGCTTTGTCTGGAGCCGGCTGTTGGCATCGAGCCAACTGGGGTTTATTGGTCTGGGCGTGGTGTGTTTGGCGCTTTGGAGAGGTAAAATTCCCCGTTGCTGGTGTGTGACTGCCCCGAAAGCGTTCGGGGCACCAGGGTGCGTTTTGGGCCAGACAACCCTACTGGCAACAACCGTGCCAAATCACTCGCTAAAGATTCGGGGAGGCAAGGCAGCTTGGATTTTAATCTTGACCGCTTGCGGTATAGTTATCAAAATTTCTCGGCCGATTAGGGTTGAACTTGTGCACGATGAACCGGTGTCGGCGCACACACGCATCTGAGTGTACTGTTGGTAGCATGAGCACCGTGGTGCCTGCCAACACACGGGAATTCTGTAGGGGACTAAGACCGGCAAAGCCAAACCGAATGTTAGATTCCAGCAAGAACAATCAACCAAACTTCGAATGAACATGAACCACAAAGACCAATCAACCCGAATTGTTCGGTGTCTGGATACACGGGCTGTACTTGGACTTGGCATGCTGATTTTGTGGCAGACCTTGGCACAGGCAGCAACTGTAACACTCCAACAGGGTGTCACGCCCCGGGTAGGTGGCGGGACGTATCAGGGTACAACCGACTCGTGGTTGGATGAATCGGCGGGTTCGCAAGACGATAACTACGGCGCAAGCCACGAGCTGCGGATTGGATACGATCAGACTCTTGGCGGCGGCGGATTCGCCGATGACCATACGGTGTTAAAGTTTGAGTTGCCGAGCCTTACATTCAGCTCGGTTAACGGCGCTACGCTCGAACTTTTCTACTTCGAGGCACGCGATTTTCAAGATGACAACGTGCTCGGGATCAAGCCGTACCGAATCCATCCTGAGAAATGGTGGTATGAAAACAATGGCGGTCCGGGTGGCAAAGATAATGAGGGGGTCAATTACCTTTATCGCGATCAAAACCAGACACTGCCTTGGACTGGGCCCGGCGCCTGGAATGACAAAATTGACGACGGTAACGGAACAAATCTGCTCAAGCGCACCGGCGGTTCGGTGCCGGGTCCGATTGAACCTGGCAACTGGGTCCCATTAAATGTGCAACCGAGTGTTGTCCAATGGTATGGCGGTGCAACAAACAACGGATTCGGGATTTTTTCGTGCTGGTTTCAGGGTGGCGGCAACTATCTTTGGGCGCGATTCGCCTCGCGTGATACGAACAACCCGGTTTACCGACCGAAACTGACGATTGGTTACCAAGGCGCGAACATTAGCTGGCTCGGCGCAGTGAACTGCAACTGGGACACCAACACACTGAATTGGAACGTTGGCGGGTACCATGGGCGGTTCGGCAGCGGGGATTACGTGCTGTTTACCGATGGGGCGGCCAACACGTCAATCACAGTCACCAGTGCAGGTGTGGCCCCAGCAAGCGTCGTCATCAGCAACAATGCCACTACGTACAGTTTTTCCGGCGGTAGTATTGGCGGCAGCGGCGGTTTGACAAAGCGTGGTCCGGGCCAGGTCACATTAGCAAACTCGAACACATATAACGGGCCTACCCTGGTGCAAGAAGGCCAAATTATTGTGGCAGCAAACAATGCACTCGGTGGCACCGGCTCCGGCACAACTGTAAGTGAGGGCGCTGCGCTAGGCTTGCATACGGTCAACTACACTGCACCTGAACCGCTTACGCTGGCCGGCAGCGGCATTGGTATGGGGGCGCTGTACACTGTAAGTGGCGCAAACACATTTGGTGGGGCAATTACGTTGGTCGGGCACAGCACAATCGGTGTCCCGTCCGGGTCAACGCTAACGCTGACAAACACAATCGCAGGCAGCCACGACCTGGCCAAGACCGGTCCGGGCACACTAACGTTTGCGGGGGCAATTGGTAATACATACGCCGGTGCTACATATGTTAACCAGGGCACACTTGTGCTTGCCAAGTCAACCGGTGAAGCTGTGCCAGGGCCATTATTCATCGGCGACGGTCTAGCAGGTGCAACGGTGCAGCTACAGCAGCATGGGCAACTTGGTATAGGCGATATAGTTGTGCGCACCGGCAGCTTGCTCGACTTGAACAATTTCAACAGCCGGATTACAGGCAACCTGGTGCTCAGCAATGCAACGGTTCTCACAGGCACGGGTACACTGGTCATTGGCGGTTCAATTAGCACAGCCGGTGCGCAGACAAACATAATCAGCGGCAGACTCGATTTAGACGGTGCAATTGGTGTGTTTACCGTTGCTGACGGCGCAGCGGTGGACGACCTTGTTGTGTCGGCTGGGATAACAAATGGGGGCTTGAGCAAGACCGGCTTGGGCAGACTTGTATTGAGCGGCGATAACAGTTTTAACGGTGAACTGCGTGTTGTCCAAGGCCTGGTTGCAATTGCCGCACCAACTGCCCTCGGGTCAACTGCTGCAGGAACGATCGTCTATGATGGTGCGCGGCTTGAGTTGCGCCAGAGTGTGGGTCTGGCAGAACCGCTTCTGATAAACGGTACTGGTGGTGGTTTAGGCGCGCTGTATAGTGCTGCCACAGGCGCATTTGGTCTCAACTCATGGGCCGGGCCGATCACGCTCGGATCCGCATCTGCAATTGGTGCAGGAACAACTGCGCCGTTAACATTGAACGGGCAGATTGATGCTGCGGGGTTTGACCTGAGTTTTTATGCCAATGACAATGTGACTGTTTCAGGGCCGATCAGTGGCAGCGGCTCCACGGTCATAAAATTCGGCCCAGGCACGTTGACCTTTACCGGCTCAACACCAAATACATACAGCGGTTCGACGGTTGTTAGCATGGGCCAACTGATTTTGGCGAAGCCGGGTGCGGTCTCTGTGCCTGGTCAACTTGTGATTGGCGCGTTGTTAAGCCCCGCAACCGTCACCTGCCAGGCAGACGGACAATTTGGCCCGGGTGCAACCGCAACCGTGAACGCTGGCAGCTTGCTTAACTTGAACGGGTTCAACGCCAGACTAGCCGGTCTGACGTTGAACGACGGTACGGTCGAGACCGGTACTGGTACGTTACAACTGGCGGGTCCATTGGCGTGCATGGGCGTTGCCTCAGCCTGGCTGAACGGCAACCTAACGTTGCTCGGCCCACAAGAGATCAATGTCAAGGCCGGGTGCACACTTAACCTTGGCGCTGCAACAACAGGTGGCGGATTTAACAAACTTGGTGCAGGAACGCTTGTGCTCACAAACATAAACAACTTCAATGATCCATGCGTGGTTAACGAAGGCTCTGTGCTGGTAAATAACAATCCTGCGGCTGGATTCGGGCTTGGCCCCGGCCCGGTCAATGTGACCGGGCGCGCTGTACTGGGCGGCTCGGGCAGCATAAACGGGCCGGTCACAATCGGTGACGGCGGCGTGCTCAGCCCCGGCGCGAGTCTGGGTGAATTGATCATCAGCAACAACCTCGTCCTTGGCACAGGTAGCCAAACACGGATCGAGGTGGGCGGCCCGGCCCCCGCAATTGACATGATTAACCTGCGTCAAGGTGGCATCGTAAGCATCGCACCTGGTGCACAACTATTGCTAACCGGCATGCTCGAGGGTACCGACCCGTACATTTTTATCCGGGGCGCACAGAATGTTGTTGGTACATTTATTGACCTGCCCGAAGGCGCTGATGTGCCCGGCCAACCTGGCTGGTACATCCATTACGGTACACACCGCGTTTACTTCAGTCAGGTGCAGCAACCCATAGTGTACTTCCGCGCGTTCTCGACGAATGGTGTTGTGCTTGTGATGTGGCGCACAGGCGAAGAAATCGAGACCAAGTGGTTTGACCTGTATCAACGTGCCGGGCCAGACTGGCTAAAAGTGAACGACGAACCGATCGAAGCCAAAAACCCGGCTGGCGCGGTTTATTTCCTCGTTGACCCGTATGCGTACTGGAACCAGGACTACCAGTTCAAACTGGTCGCCCACACAACCGATGGCGAAGAATCATGGTTATTCGATCGGCACGTGACCGAGTTCAGGTTCAGCGCTTTACCGAAGCTGGTTGAGGACGGGGTAGAACTGCATTGGTTGAGCCGTACCGACGAAACCTATGATTTGGAATGGACCGATGACATCGGGCAACCGCTTGTGCCGGTGGTAACGAATGTGCCCGCAACACCACCAGAGTGCGTTGTGATCCATCACGTCACAAATTCACAAGGTTACTATCGGGTGCGAATGGTACCGTAAAACCGCACCCGAGACCAGCGTTATCCAGCCTTAGAAACCCGGTGCACTGGGGGTTGACAGCTAGTTGAAAACGGCTCACGCTGCAAGGCGTGAATGTTGTACTGGTTGAACCTGAGATACCGCCCAACACCGGGAATGTAGCCCGGTTGTGCGCAGCCACGTGTACACGGCTGCACCTGATCGAGCCGCTTGGGTTCAGTTTAGATGACGCGTATCTAAAACGTGCTGCAATGGATTACTGGGACAAGGTCGAGGTGCGGCTCTGGAAGAACTGGTCTGAGTTCGAGCGCGACGCAACGGCCATTGCTCGACTGTGGTTTGTCGAGCAAGGCGGGCCGAGACTATACACACAGGCACAGTTCGGGCCGGACGATTACCTTGTGTTTGGTCGTGAAACAGCCGGGTTACCTATTGCACTGCTTGAACGGCACCGGGAACGGTGGCTGCGCATCCCGATGTTCAATCCACAGGCGCGTTCGTTGAACCTGTCGAACTGTGTTGCGTTGGTGTTGTTTGAAGCACTGCGCCAACTCGGCTTCAAAGGCGAAATCGCGCCGGAAAATTTTTCACGACACCACTGAAAACACATTTGCGCGTAAAAAATCAAAAACGCGGCTGCTAGTTACCTTGTTGAACGCACGCAGCGGTGGACAAGTTCAATGACGCCTCCCGCGGAACCGCACCGCGTTACGAAGAAATCATCTTTGCCTCGGCTTCGCGGATCAGAGCTACGACATGGTCAGGTGTTTTGGCGTCGAGCAGGTCCTGACGCAGTTTCGGATCGCGCAACAGCCGGCTGATCCGCGCCAGCATTGCAAGATGTTGGGTAACTGTCGGTGCAATCAGTAAAAAGAAAAGCCGTGCAGGCAGGCCGTCTATTGCACCGTACGGGATACCGGCCGGATGACGCCCAAAGACAATCACCGGCCGGTTCACAAGGCCAACCAGTGCATTTCGCGCGTGTGGCAGTGCAATACCGTCACCGATACCGGTGCTATGGAGCTGCTCGCGCTCGATCAACGCGCGGAGCAGGGTGGCGCGTGCATCGGGTTGATCGGCTATCTCAGGGATTAACGCTACAAGCTCAGCCAGCACAGAATCGCGGTCGGCTCCGGTCAAATTAAGATTGACCGTTGCTGAGCTGATGAAATCGCTTAATTTGATTGGCGTCGAACCAGAACCGTTCATGCATGACGATGTTACGGCGCGCAATCTGCAGGTGAAGCAAAATGTTTGGCGTTGTCAAGCCGACTGGCCCGGTCTAGGTTAAGCTGCGTGTTGGGCGATTAGCGCAGTGGCTAGCGCATCTCCCTTACACGGAGGTGGTCGCAGGTTCGAATCCTGCATCGCCCACCATGTGCTTTCTATAAACACTTCCCAATGCGCCGGTCGTTCATGCACTGGCAACAAGTGAAGCGTCACCTGGCCGACACGACGGTTGCCGTGCCCAGGCTGGCGTTTGCCCGCAAGGTGGAAAACACCGGTGCTTTGGTCGTTAAACGTGGGCCTTGGTTGGCCGGTCAGGCTTGAATCTGTGGCCGGTACAGCCGTATGTTTGAAGCGGATTCCCGGGCTGAGCCGGGTACGCGCAGCAGACGACAAAACCTTTGAGAACGGGCCGAGTGATGTCAAAGAAAATCCAGGTTTGGACCTCGATCGAGCAGATGCGCAAAGCAGCCGAAGCTGGCGACCCGGTTGCGCAACGCGATTTGGGCGTGTGTTACCAAACCGGCAATGGTGTTGCGCTGGATTATGACGAGGCAGTTGCATGGTTCAAGCGCGCAGCCGAACAAGGGGACGCACAGGCGCAATGTTACCTCGGGCTGTGTTATCAACTGGGCCAGGGCGTTCCGAAAGACATGCGTTTGGCAGCCGAATGGTTCCGCCGCGCTGCCGAGCAAGGCGATCCTGCTGCACAGTTCAATCTTGGCGTGTTGTATGAGACCGGCGATGGCGTGCCGCAAGACCTCGCAGAGGCCTACAGATGGTATCGTGCGGCAGCAGATAAAGGCGAGCCGCAAGCTCAGTTCAACGTAGGCGTGTTTTACGAGAACGGAATAGTAGTCGAGCAGGACTACATCGAAGCTGTCAAATGGTATCACCGTGCCGCTGAGCAAGACTGTGCACCTGCACAATGCAACCTTGGCGTGTGCTATGAGCTTGGTCGTGGTGTGCCACAAAACATGCGCGAGGCGCTCAAATGGTTCATTCGCGCCGCGCGTCAGGGGGATAAAACTGCACAACACAACCTCGGCGCTTACTACGCCAGCCTCGAAGCAGCCGAAGCGGCCATGGAAAGCGACAGCACTCAGCAAGAGTCTGCAGATAACCAGTGATACGGGTTCGGCTGTGGTGTGGTGGCTGTTTCCCGGCGCACGATGTGCCCGGCGCTGTCCTTGTGGTAATTACTGTGCGAACCTTCGTATGTTCACGCGGTAAAAACCTTTGCTGGAGCCAATGGTCGGGATCGAACCGACGACCGACGGTTTACGAAACCGTTGCTCTACCGCTGAGCTACATTGGCATTCCGGTGCACATCGGCAGTCAGAGTCGGCTCTCGATTCAAGCACCACAACTGCCGCCCAAATCTTACAACGCCAGTCGGCCTGTTGCAAGCAGGTAACTGGTGCGGTTCTGCAAAGCGATTGGTTCGGTTCTGTGTTGAACCAGCTAGGGCGCACCGGGAGAAAATGGTCAGCTCCGATGGCTTGCCACTGAGAATCCGCCACGCCCAGGTCGGTGTGACTTGGCTAGTGGAAATGCAATCGCGGATATCGAGTTGGTTAGGGGTGGTTTAATGTTTCGTGCGAGACCGACGGCGCGCTGAGACGGCCATGTGGAAAAACCAAGCCTGACTCATGCTCAGAGCCGGGCACGAGTCAGGCTTTTTCTCTTTGCACGGCCTCCACGGCGATCGTTCAGGCCACTACTTGCCGATGATCAAGCAAACAAGACCGCAACTGCAAAGTAAAATTGCGGCAATTAACACCAAATCCACAAGCCCAAAACTTATCTTGGGCCGATCTTTCGCCGGTTCCAAGGTGGCCTCGACGAAATCGCCTGATTTTTTAGCTCTGAAAACGACCGACTTCATGGTTTTGCACGTTAGCATTTCGCACGCCACAGATTGTCCGCGCTGGTTAAAAAGGCGCCCTAACGCGCTGGACTGAAAACCGGTCAGCCGCCGGTTATCACTGCGCCCTGTCCAATTCCCGGACACAGGTTTAACAACGGTGCCTGGCCATGGCAGAACTGCGCGCAATTTCGCGACTTTCTTTGCTCTCGGGTTTCGGGACACCTGCGGTTGGACGGTGGTGCACCAGGCGACATTATGTTTAGCGTGAATATATTTGCCCATATGGCCAAACACGTTTTGCCTTTGGCAGAGACTATTTTTCTTCATTGTTGGCCGGCTCGAGAACGCTGCGAGGCGAAAAATTTGCCAAAAACCTCACTTCAAACTGGGGTGCGCCAACTGGATTTCGACACTGACCTGCCGGTGCGTACGCTGCATTTGGGACAACAGGTCGGTAGCCAGCCTAAAAGACCGGCCCGACTGAAATCAGCGGCATAGCGCAGGTCGGCCACGCTGGCTTGGGCTACGCATACGATTTGATTATTTGACCTGTCTGGCCGGGACTGTAAACTGCGGCTTCGTGCGCATGAAAATTTTGGTTTGTGACCCGGTATCGCCGAAGGGCATCAGTGTTCTAAAGAACCGGCCCGAGTTTGACGTTGTTGTTTTGGAGAGGAAACATTCCGAAACCGAGCTTTTGCCTTTGGTCTCGGATGTGACGGCCATTGTTGTGCGCTCCGAGACAAAAATCACACGCGCGGTGATTGAAGCTGCGCAACAATTACGTGTGGTTGGCCGGGCTGGCACAGGTGTTGACAACATAGACGTTGATGCTGCCACTGCACGCGGGATAGTGGTCATGAATGCGCCTGGCGGTAATACAATCTCGACGGCTGAACTGAGCTTTTCGATGTTACTGGCGCTCGCACGAAAAATTCCGCAGGCACATGAATCAATGAAAGCCGGGCAATGGAACCGGAAAGCATTTCAAGGTATCGAGCTTTACGGCAAAACACTTGGTGTGCTTGGCCTGGGCAGAATCGGCAGCGAAGTCGCAAAACGTGCTGTTGCCTTTGGCATGCGCGTGCTTGCGTATGACCCGTACCTGAGCTTGGCACGCGCGCAGGCATTGCAGGTTGAGCTTGTCGAGTTGGACAAGCTTTACGCAGAGTCGGATTTCATCACCGTGCACATGCCGTTGACCAATGAAACCCGGAACATGCTCAACGCCGATGCCTTTGCAAAAATGAAACGCGGCGTCAGAATCATCAACTGCGCGCGGGGCGGCATTGTTAACGAGGCCGACCTGTATGCCGCTATCAAGAGCGGTCAGGTTGCAGGTGCAGCTCTGGATGTGTACGAGAGCGAACCGCCTCCGGCAGATTTTCCGTTGCGCGCATTGCCGGAGGTGATCATGACACCACACCTCGGAGCAAGCACAACCGAAGCACAGGAACACGTCGGCATCGAGGTCGCCGAAGCAATTACGGACTTTTTGCTGTACGGCGCGGTGCGGAATGCGGTGAACCTGCCGACCCTTGATGCCAAGACATACGCATTAGTGAAACCATATTTGACCCTGGGCGAAAAACTCGGGCGACTCGTCGCGCAGCTCGGCCCGAAACGCAACGAAAAGCTCGTTATCACATACGGCGGTAAAGCAGCCGAGATGCCAGGCGACCCGATTGCACGAGCGGTGTTAAAGGGCTTTCTCGAGTCTGTCGAAGGTAAAGACGTCAACTATGTCAACGTCAGGATCATCGCAAGATCAATCGGGCTTGTTATCGAGGAAATCAAATCCAGCGAAGCGATTGATTTTACCGAATGGTTGCATGTGGCAGCATGCAGCGGCGACCGTACGGTGGCTGCGGCTGGAACATTTTACGGCCCACGCGGCCAAGCCCGCATCGTGCGTATAAACAGTCATCCTGTTGAAATCATTCCCGAGGGCGTATTGCTGTTGCTGACCAACAAAGACCGGCCGGGCATGGTCGGCAGGGTGGGCACATTAATGGGTGCACACAACGTAAACATTGCAGCCATGAGCCTGAACCGCGATATTGCAGGCGGACGCGCATTGACAGTGCTCAACCTGGATAGCACACCACCACGCGAAGCGCTTGATGAATTGAGGAAAGACCCCGACATCAGCGATATCCATGTCGTGCAACTTTAGACCATAACCATTGAGACCTAAAACGCGGTTTTCCATGCAAAACAATTATCGGACTCACAACATATTCATTCTTGCTCTTGTTTGTATTGCAACGGCGATTGCATACGCGCAATGCGCAGCGCAAAACACCCAGGTAACCCAGCCGGCTCTGAGTCCGGGCAGTAACACTAACCTGCTTGCATTCGACCCTGTGGTTGCAAAAGGTGACGGGTTCGAAATCCGGCGCAGCGAACTTGACGAAGCCGCAATTCGACATCGGGCAGCACTTGCACGCATCGGCCGGTCGGTTGCACCTGATCAATCGGCTGTTGTTGATCGCCAGGTCCTCGAAAGCCTGGTCCAGGCAAAACTGCTACATGCGCGTGCAACCGATGCTGACCGCGCCAAGGCACGTGCGCTGGCCGACAAAAGATTCGCCACCGAACGCGCAAATGCACCTTCAGAAGAAGCGTTTGCGCGCCGGCTCAAGGTCGCAGGTCTGACGGCCGACCAGTTCAAAGCGCGCCTGTTCGATGACGCGCTTTCTGAAGTTGTGCTCGAGCGTGAGCTTGGGGTGCAGGTCAGTGACGACGCAGTCAAGAAGTACTACGACGAAAACCCGAGCAAATTCGAGCAGCCTGAGACTGTGCGAATTGCACATATTCTTTTCATGACTCGCGACGCTACCGGCACGGAGTTGCCGGACAACCAGAAACTTGCCAAACGCAAAAAAGCCGAGGAAGTCCTGCAACTTGCACGCAAAGGCGAAGATTTTGCGAAACTGGCGCGCGAATATTCCGATGACGAACCGACAAAACCGCGTGGGGGCGAACTACAACCAATTGCGCGCGGCACAACCCTGCAGTGGTTGCCCGAGCTTGAAGCGGCTGCATTTGCGCTGCCGACCAATCAGGTCAGCGAAATCATCGCCACGCGCCTCGGCTATCACATCATCAAGGTGCTCGAACACACACCGCCAAAGATCGTCGAGCTTGACAAGGTCGCAGACACCATCAGGCAAGTCCTCAAGGCACGCCAGTTCCAAAAGCTTGCCCCCGATTACTTCGAGAAGCTGAAACAGGATGCAAAAGTTGAAATACTCGATCCTGTGCTAAAAGATATAACCCTGCCCAAACCGGTCACGCCCGGGGCAGAAGATTAACCACATCCGGTTAGTATTTCTTGACGAAGCGCTTGCGCGGTTGCTCGTCGGTTTGACCCGGTTCAGTGGGGGTGCTCCTGGCTTCAGACGCGCCGGATTCGCCAGCCACACGTTGATTTTGCGGGGTTGCTTCGGCCTGTTTCGGCCCTGACTCGACAGCCTCAACAAACGCCAGCCGCAACATCATCAGGCTTTGTTTGAGCAATGCGTCTTCGTCTTTGGTAAGGTTGCCTTTGGTCTTGAGTTCGAGCATCTCGAGCAGGTCAATCGCAAGCCGCGCCTGATCAAGATCGCACTGTACCTTGCCGGACTCCGGATGCGGCATTTTGCCCAGCAACACCAGCGCAAGTTGTGTCTGGCGCAGCACAAGCTCAGCAAACAACTCCGACGCCTGCATAGGTTCGTCAGAGTTGACTTCGTTTTGTGCGGTTTGGCCTCGGTCTGTCATTGGCCCTGATTTTTCTGTTCGTGTTTGATTTCAGCCCGGAGAAACCTCACCAGGTACCGCAAGCGCGTTTCAAGGTCAATTGTCTCAAGAATCCGCTGCCGTTCAAGTGGCCCGCGCAACATCGAGCATGACACCAGGTCAACAACTAGCTCGGGATTGTCAACCTGATTAAGGTACTTCATCAGCTCGGCTGCCAACGCTTCAGGCAGCTTTTGCAGCCCTGTGGTTGTCAGGCCGGTATCGGTCAGTAACGGGAAAGGCAAACCAAGATTTATCCTTTCTTGAACAAGCTCACGTACCTTTGCAATCAATGCCTCAACTACAAGTTCGTTTCCGGGTATTTGCGGCAATGGTTGAATCCGATGCACTCGATACGGCTGACGCGGTACACGCGCAAGGATTGCCACTCGCACTAATCCCTGCAACATTACGTGTGACGTGCCGTCGTCATGCTTGACTGCAACGCGGATCAGGCCAAGTCCGCCAACTGCAGCCGGGCTTTCCCGACTGCAGGCCGGCCGTTGCATCGCCACGCATAAAACCCGGTCCGTTTCCAATGCATCGGCAAGCATCAGTTTATGCCGGCGTTCGCACACGTACAACGGCAGCAACGCCTGCGGAAAAAGCGTCACATTCGGCAACACGATTACCGGGACTGCACCAGGCAATTGCATACGCAAAAAATCTATGGCATGGACCGGATTTGGCAAGTGCAGCGTGTTGAATGATGCAAATTTGCCAACTGAAGCTTGCCAAAGCTGGCCGGTTCAGGCATGGTGGGCACAGCTATGAAAACCAACATAGGCATTGCTGTTTTGGCCATACTGTGCGGTGTGTTGGCTGTGATGTTGGTTGTCCGCAACAAACAAGCGCAAACTCAAAAACGCGCAGACACAGACACAATCACCGCACTTTCGAATGAGTTGGTCAAGGTCAACTACGATTTGTCCGACCAACGCCAGGTCAATGCAACGCTCGAACGCGCGCTCGAAGAACAAAAGGCCCAGGCAACCAAGCTCACAAACGAAATCGGCCAGTTAAACACTGAGCTGGGCAAGCTTAACGAAGAGCTTATGACAATCAAAGCCGAGGTGGCAAAACGCGATGCAAGAATCGCTGAGCTTGAAATGCAAAACCAAAGCCTGGACCAACACGCTGCCGAATTAAGTGCTGCAATAACAAACCTCAACGCACAGATCGCCGAAACACGCCAAAAACTCGCCGCTGCCGAAGGCGACAGGTCGTTTCTTGAAAAGGAACTTAAACGTCTTCTGAGTGAAAAGGCCGAGCTTGAACGTAAGTTGAACGATCTTGAATACCTACGTGCGCAGGTCAAAAAGCTGCGTGAAGAACTAAACATCGCGCGTCGGCTAAACTGGATTCGAAAAGGCTTGTTTGCGGATACCGAACGCAAAGGGGCGGAAAAGCTTGTAACCGGGCTGAAAGAAGCCCCGGCTGTCACCAAGAAAGAACCGCAATACGACCTGAACGTCGAGATCGGGTCAGACGGCACCATCCACGTCATCAAGCCGTTGACAACTGAGCAGTCGGCTACAAACCAGCCTGCAACACGATAGGACTGAACCACGCACTATCCGGTGGCCACTGCGCTGGGCTCATACAGCAGTTTTCCCGGGCACATCGCTCAACCGCTGCATTGGTCCAGAGTGCCAGAAACCGGTTTTGTCCCGGGGCGCAGTTTGCCAAGACACCTGCCTTGATGTAAACAATGTGACCGGCCATGAAATGCTGCGCAGGCGTGTGGGTTTTGACCTGTTTGCCGTTACTGGGGTTTTGCACCAGTATTACACTGCCCATGCCTGGCATGATCGCCGTGCGGAGCCGATCCGGTCAGTTCATCGTTTATGGTCACCCGCCCCAGCCACAGCCGGCTGGCCGCGTAACCGACCCGCTCGGCACCAACTTCGTCCGACTTGAACCTGCGCTGGTTGCAGTGTCATGCGAACGAATCAAGCAGGCGTTGCTTGGTGAATTGTGCGCACCCGACCGTTGGCGCAGCAAGTTTTACGTCGTGTTACACCCAGGCGTTGCTCCAAACCAAACAATCCAAGTTAGCTCGAGCAGGTTTGCCAATGGCTGGCTCTACCGGGTTGATACACCCGCTGCAATTGAAGCTGACAGATTCGTTCGCACCATTGTCAGGCTGCTGCTGGTCGAATGGATCAATAGGTTTAACTCAGGCGACATGATTGATGCGCCTGCGTGGCTTAGCGAGGGCCTGGCTGAACTTGTGCTTGACCACTCGGCACTTGACCTGCTCGTGCCGCCCCCTACACCGCGCCCGTTCAGCCTCCGAGTGTCAACAACAGTCCGACAAGGCTGGCTGACGAATCACATGGTCAGGGCACACCAGTTTTTGCGCATGCATGAACCGCTCGGTCTGGATGCGCTTTTGGCGCCGACACAAGCTGTCTTGCTCGGCGAGGCTGCGCTCACGTTCCGGTACAGCGGGCAATTGCTTGTATCTGAACTGATTCAACTGCCGGCTGGTCGCGCTGCAATGTGCGGGTTTCTTGACAGCCTGGCCTTTGGCCCGGATCAACAATCAGTTTTGTTGCGTGCTTTTGCACCGTACTTCGGCGGTTACGCTGACATGGCAAAATGGTGGGAGCTTAAGACATACCATTTCACCAGCCGCGACTTGAGGACACAGACCTGGCCGATTAAAGACGCCTTGAAAAAGCTGGATGACATTTTAACTGTGCCGGTGTTGACCCGGTCGGACACGAACAGTCCGGCTGCGCGAATCACAACCGCAATACAGTCGGTGATCCGAGATAATTGGGGTCAACCATGGCTCAAAGACACATTGCAGTTCAAGGCTGCTCAATTGCAGGCACTGCAGTTGCGTGTGCCATTGGAGATTGTTGGCTTGGTGGTCGAGTACCGCAAACTGCTCCAAAACATCGCCGCACGGGCGCTACGTAAACAAACCACAACCCCACCAAGTCACGCAGCACAAGCATTTGTCAGCCAAGCCGTCGCGAAATTGAATGCACTCGACGTTCGACGTGCTGCACTTGAGCAAAAGTTGTCCGAGACACAAGGTCTTCAAACCAGACCACCCAATTGAAAAATGCGTCCGCAACATCAACCAGCCGTTGAACTTGATGCAGCCGCACTCACGATAATAACCTTGCGCAACGAAACTTTTTTGAATGGTGCGATTGCGGCGCAAGTCATTGATTATGTTGGCGTTATGAGCTGGCTTACTTGACACCGCCCGGATGCATCCTATAGTCCATGTCAATGTCAACCCAAACCGATTCAGTTGAGCCCGTACCGCGCGCCGGGCATGGGCATTTGAGCGAGCTAAAACTGTTCCGATCGCACGGGCGCGGTTTTTGGCAGGATGTGCCTGACAAAGATTGGAACGATTGGCACTGGCAGCTCAGACACAGGATCACCACCGTCGAGCAGCTTAAACTTCTTTTGCCCACGCTCACGCCCGAAGAAAATGCAGGTGCAATGTTGACCGGGTCACGACTTGCAATGGCAATCACACCCTACTTTTTCACTTTGATTGACGCCTCCGACATAAATTGCCCAATCCGACGCCAGGTCGTCCCGCGCATCGAAGAAACGTGCGCTGCGCCCTGCGAAACACTAGACCCGTGCGCCGAAGAATCGCATTCGCCCGTGCCGGGCTTAGTCCATCGGTATCCTGACCGCGTGCTTTTGTTGGTCACCGACAGGTGCGCAACGTATTGCCGATACTGTACGCGCTCGCGCATGGTTGGCAAACCGACAGGTGCAAGTTTCGTGCAGCATCTTGACACCCAAATTGACTACATCCGGCGTACAACCACCGTACGCGACGTGCTGTTAAGCGGCGGCGACCCACTGTTGCTCACTGACAATAAGCTGGATCAGTTGTTGGGCCGACTCCGAACAATACCGCATGTGGAGATTCTACGCATCGGCACGCGTGTGCCCATCGTTCTGCCTCAGCGCATTACACCTGCACTTTGCAAGGTGCTGAAAAAGCACCACCCGCTGTTCATCAGCATCCATTCAAACCATCCACGCGAACTTACACTCGAAGCGCGTAATGCACTTGAACAATTGGCAGATGCGGGTATCCCGCTCGGCAACCAATCCGTGCTGCTCAGACATGTTAATGATGATTCAATTGTGCTGAAGGCGCACATGCAAAAACTGCTCATGTGCAGAGTTCGGCCCTACTACCTGTACCAATGCGACCTCGTGACCGGCACGGCACATTTCCGCACCAGCGTCAAGAAAGGCATCGAAATTATGGACCAACTTCGTGGCCATACTTCGGGCTATGCAATTCCAACATACGTCATCGACACGCCAGGCGGCGGTGGAAAAATACCCGTCACGCCCGATTACATCCTCGCTCACTCAGCCGACCGTATTGTGCTCAGGAACTACGAAGGCAAAGTTTTTGAATACCCGGATTTCGACAACGAACGGCAGCACTGCTGTGGAGCACCGGCAGCGTCCATTGCGCCGGCTGCGCCCGATACCCAACTCGTCCACCACCAACTTGCGTAAGTCAGGAGCATCAGCCCCAAAATCGCTTCTCAAACAAAGCATTGCAGATTGGCATGAGACGACTTTCACAAGGTCGTTTATGGTGCGGATTTATTCTCGTCGGCAAAACGCAGACCGTTGCGATTGGCCGTCTCAAGGTGCGCATGGGACCTATTCAAACCGGCCTTTGAAATCGAGTATTTCGGAATTCGTTGGAGTCTAACCCGGATGTTTCACACGAATTTTGTGCGCAGACTTCTAAATCTTGCCGTCTGCCTACCGCGTGTCTGCGCGCAATGTTCAGGCACATGCTCGACTCAGCCCAGGCAGGTATCGCGTCCCACTG
>Ga0315298_1006414_pt1 | contig 16075 bp, 10 predicted proteins | sample WHS_1_MG_FD_203077 | JGI IMG/M metagenome (GOLD analysis project Ga0315298, IMG submission 203077) | Extremophilic microbial mat communities from Washburn Hot Springs, YNP, Wyoming, USA - WHS_1_MG | ecosystem: Environmental > Aquatic > Thermal springs > Hot (42-90C) | place: USA: Wyoming... | reverse complement strand
GATCGGGCCCGGCAGGAGATAAGGCGCACCGGCCGGGCGGTGATCGTCGAGGGTTACATGGACGCCCTGATGGCCCACCAGTATGGATTTCGCAACGTGGTCGCATCCCTTGGCACCGCGGTGACGGAGCGCCAGTTGTCCCAGTTGAAGCGGTGGGCTTCGGAGCTCTGCTTCGCTCTGGATCCTGATGCAGCCGGCCAGGAGGCCACCGCCCGCGGGCTAGCGGTGGCCCTGGATGCACTGGAGCGGGCGCCAGCGCCCGTTCCCACCTGGAAGGGGTTGGTCAAATACGTTTACACGCTGAAGACGGCGGTGAAGATCATCGCGCTCCCAGAGGGATTGGACCCCGACGACGTGATTCGTCAAGACCCTGCCGGGTGGGAGCGGCTGGTGCGCGAGGCTCTCCCGGTGCAGGACTTCTTCCTGGAGCGGGTGAGACGCAAGCACGACCTTACCACAGCGCCCGGGAAGGCGGCTGCCGTGGAGGAGGCCATGGCGGTGATCCGGGAGATACCGGAGCCGGTTCAGCAAGCTCACTATGTGCAGCGATTAGCTTCGCTGGTAGGGGTGGATGAAACCATCCTGCTCCAGCAAGCCAGGCGACATCGCGCTCCCCGCGTGAGCCGCCTCCAGCCGGCGACTGCTGATGGGCAGCCGGGGGATGAGGGCGACCGGCAGGGAGAGCGCCGCCAAGAGGCGGCTGCCGCGGTGGTGGGAGCGACCATATCCGACCCCGAGAGCTACTGTCTGGCGTTGTTGCTGAAGGATCCCAGCCTGCTCTCCGCAGAGCCCAGGTTGGGGCAGCACCATTTCACCAACCCGGCGTACCGAGAAGTCTTCCGGCTGCTGGCCGAGTGTGTGGAAACTGGGAAGGGGGATCTGGATGCATCCGGGGTAGTGGAGATGCTGAGAGCCGGGCTTCGGGGACCGCTCCAGGAGACGCTCGGGCAGCTCCTGGAACTGCAGGTTCGATATCCGGTTCACTTTGAGGATCCGATGGACAAGGCGTACAGGTCGGCAGCGGTCACCCTGCTGCTCGGCAACCTGTCACTGCGGAGACATCAACTGGAGTTGGTCCGATCCGAGGCCAGTGGAGGTTCCGACCTGTCGGAGATTGCCGACCTGGTCGGTGTCGAGCGAGAGATTGCCCAGGAGGCCCACAGGTTGAAGCTTCTGGGAGGCACGCTACCGTTGAGGGCGATACACAAGGAGGTCCGGCATGGTGGATGACGTCAGGGAGGAGCCGACCATGGCATCTTCCCTCGTCTATACAGAACTCGTGGCCAAGGGCCAGGCCCAGGGCTACGTGACCCCCGACGATATTCTGCAGAAGGTGCCCAACCCCGAGGAGGACATAGGGATGGCCGACGATCTGGTGGCCGCCCTGGACGATGCGGGCATACGGGTGGAGTCACCGATCACCGAACCCGATGGCCCGCCCCCTTCCTGGCTGACGGAGGCGGAGAGCGACCAGGAGGTGGAAGCCGCCGTAAGGGTCGACGAGCACGAGGGTCTGGAAGACCATGTCAGGATGTACCTGCGCGAGATCGGGACGGTGCCCCTGCTGAGTTGGGAGGGCGAGAAGCGGCTGGCCCGGAAGATGGAGGAAGGCGCCTACCTGGAGAGGGTGAGGCGGGAGCTTTCCCAGACGGAGGTGGACGACCTCGACCCCGAAGTCTCCCTGGAACTGGATCGCCGCATTACCGAATCGGAGGCCCTGACCGTTCTGCGCCACATGTACGCCCGATTCTGCCAGCAGTTCCGCTACGTGGAACTGGTCTTCCCTTCCGACGGCAGCGTGGACGGGATGTTGAAGAGCCTCCAGTCGTTGGGCAATCTGGCGGATATCGATCCCGCGCGAGTCCAGGAGATCGCCGAGAAGCTGGGGGTCGAGGTCACTACGGCCGAACGAGCCATCGTGGAGATGTCGATTCTGTGCAGAGTGTTCTCGTGGGACCAGCGTTGGGACCTCTTGGATCAGGTGGTGAGGGAGGTGCGCCGGCAGCGAGCGGAGGGGGTGGAGAATCCCCTGCCCCCCGCATCTCTCATCGAGCAGTTCCTGGCGAGGCATGGCGATGTCCGGCAGAGGCTCGAGGACATCGTCTACGAGGCCCAGCGTGCCCGGTCAAGTTTGACGGAAGCGAACCTCCGCCTAGTGGTCAGCGTGGCCAAGAAGTACATCGGTCGGGGCATGTCGCTGCTCGATCTGATCCAGGAGGGCAACATAGGCCTCATTCGGGCGGTGGAGAAGTTCGAGTTCCGCAAGGGTTACAAGTTCTCCACCTATGCCACCTGGTGGATTCGGCAGGCCATCACCCGGGCTATAGCGGACCAAGCCCGCACCATTCGAATCCCCGTGCACATGGTGGAGACCATCAATAAGCTCAGCCGGTTATCCAGGCGGCTGCTCCAGGACTTGGGGCGGGAGCCCACCTCCGAGGAGATCGGGGTCCGAATGGAGATGCCTGCCGAGAAGGTCCGTGAGATCATGAAAGTTTCCCAGGAGCCGGTTTCCCTGGAGACTCCCATCGGCGAGGAGGAGGACAGCCACCTGGGGGACTTCATCGAAGATCAGAGCGCTCTCGCTCCTGCGGAGGCGGCGTCTCACCAGCTCCTGAAGGAGCAGGTGGACGACGTCTTGAGGTCGCTCACCCATCGCGAGCGCAGGGTACTCCAACTGCGCTTCGGTCTGGATGACGGTCGCCAACGCACCCTGGAGGAGGTGGGCCGGGAGTTCGGGGTCACCAGGGAGCGGATTCGGCAGATCGAGGCCAAAGCCTTGCGAAAGCTACGCCACCCCAGCCGCTCCAAGAAGCTGAAGGACTATCTGGACTGAGCACGTGTCCGCTGAGCTGCACAGGGTGTTGGCGTCACCCTGTGCAGCAAGGCTACTACCCGGGTCGGGACTCTCGTCTGGCTTCCTCGCCGTGCTCCGTGGACTCGCCCGACGGTTCCGCTCGGCCCGGCTCGGCATGCGCTACCTCGGGAACCGTCATGAGCTTCCTGCCGAAATGAACGTCCGGCGTGGCCGGCACCCTCTTTCGACGCCCAAAGAGATCGGCGAGCGGCCCGGCGGTAATCTCGTAGCCGGTGATCCGGAAGCTGGAGGGATCGAAGTCCACATCGGATAGATCGCCGATGTGGTTGCCATCGTAGGTCAGCACTCTCGAGCCCAACAGATCGCCGAGGGATTGTACCGCCTCATCGGGCCCCCGCCTCCGTCGCTGAGGCGTAAGCTCCGCCCGAGCGCCTCCACCGGTCTCCACGGTAATCGCGTCGCTGCCGATGGCACGTATCATCTGCACGGGGATGGTCTCCATCTCGCCGGCACGCGATGCCAGCTCTATGGCCGCGATGGTCTGCCGCTCGGTGTCGATGAGAACTTCTTCGACCTTGCCCAGCCTCTCGGCGTTCTCGATGGCGACCACCGACCTTCCCCGCAGATCAGTTGCCTTCATGATGGCGAAGTCTCCCTTCAACGGCTTGCCTGCGCTGCCGGCGGCCTTGCCGGCAGGACTAGGCGGTGCTGCAGGATATGTGCCCGTATGGAATGGCGGCGCATCCCTTGCAGTGAAAGCGAGCGAGCGCGAGGCTATGGCGAGAGCGGAGCGGGACGATCTGATGAGGCGAGTTGACGGGCGTGGCTCCACGGACGAGGAAATCATGATGTGCCGTGGCGAGGTGCTTCCGGATGCAGATCGGGAAGGACCGCACGATAGGTGATGTGGCCGGCCCTCGTGATCTCGGCCACAAGCCGGCGGCGTGAGAGCTCTCGCAGGATCCGCGCGACCAGCTTTTCGTCCAGTCCTGTCGCTTCCGCCACCTGATGACTGGTAGAGTCGCCGTGCTGCAGCAGCGCCTCCATGACCCGGTGCTCTTCCGGGCTGAGCCAGCCATGCGGGCACAGGATGAGGTTCTGGATGTGGGTGCCCGGGAGGGCGGCGCCGTGGTTCGGAAACGGTCTCCCCAGGTCGATACCATGCCGGGTGATGGTGTACTCGCGAACCTCCCGTGAATGGGAGCTGCTTCGCATCTTCATTACCGCTAGGACGCGGCGCATCTCCGACTGGACTTCCACGTGACGCAGCAGTATCACGTTGTCGGCAACGAAGGAGATCTCACGAGTGGGGAAGCGCGGCTCGCCGAAGACCTCCGGGATCTCCATGGTTACCATCACGGTGACCCCTCCACTTGTCAGCCAGCGGACCAGCCGCTGCAGCGATTCCCGAAAGCCGGGGCGATCCACCGGAGAGCAAGCCAGCTCGAAGCCGGAGAGGCTGTCCAGCACGAAGCGGCGTGCGCCGATCTTGTCCACGGTCTCGCGTGCGGCGTCCACCAGCTCGTCTACCGACAGGTCCATGGACCCGCGGTACACCATGCTAAGCCTCCCCTCCTCCACCCACTTTGGGAACTCCCACCCGAAGGATTGGGCTCTGGCGGCGTATTGCCCGGGGGACTCCTCGAAGGTCATGGCAACGCTGCTTTCACCCGCGGCTACCCCCGCGGCGATGAACTGCTGGGCCAACACACTCTTCCCGGTGCCCAATGCCCCGGCGATGAGGCAGGCCTCCCCACGAGGTATGCCGTCGCTCAGCATCCCATCCAGTCCGGGCACCCCGAGGGCAACCCGTTGCCGTTCGGGCGGCCGGCGCTCCAGCTCAGGTGGTGCCAAGCGGGGGAATACACGGATGCCGTTCTCGTCGATCTTGAAGCCGTGGGGCCCCTGGGCAGCGGACAGCCCTCTGGACTTGATCACCCGGAGCTTGCGTAGCACCGAGTCGCCCACCTGCTCCATCGCCAGCCAGAGGATGCTGTCGGCCAGGGTGGACTCCGGCCCAGCTCGCAACTCCGATTCGTTGTACTGGCCAACCAGGAAGCTGGTGCAATCCCAAACGGCCGCCACCTGGGCGAGGTCGTGGATGAAGCCGCGCGACCCGTGATCACCCTCCCGGCGGCTCATCTCTCGCAAGGCTCGCGTCGAATCGACGATGACCATGGAGGGTGCATCGTGCTCGACGCTGGAGATGATCACCTCCACCCCCCGCTCCAGTCCCTGCTTCCGGATGATGTCACCTAAGTCGATGAAACGGATGGAGGTGTTCACCTTGGAGGGATCGAAGAAAGAGAAGCGGCTCTGATAGCGCAGCAGCTTGGCCACAGGTTCACCCAGCACGGTGAAGTGGAGAACTTCCCGCTCCTTCGATGCCCGCGAGAACATCATCTGCTGCGAGAGGATTGTCTTCCCCGTACCTGGCCCTCCGGCGATCAGGTTGAGGGAGCCGGCCGGTATTCCCCCTCCCAGGACCGGGTCCAGGTTGGGAACTCCCGAGGGGATGATCTTCAGGCCGAACTCCTGGGCACTGTTCATGGCCCCTCCTTAGCCTCGCTGGATGGAGGCCCTGTGGCCTCCAGCTCCTCCTCCGCTTCCTGCAGCAGTGGCAGGAGTGTGCTCCCCAGTAGCCAGTGCAGGACGCCGAACCATTCCCCGGCCAGGGCCACCAGCAGGCGCCGCGCCCTGGCCGGGGACTCGCTCTTCAGCTCCTCACGAAGCTGTGCCACGTTCAGGCTGTTTCCGGGGCCCACGAGGCTTCCCAGCCGCGGGTAGCGGCGGGCTGCCAGGGAGGCGGCTCGGCTGAGGGTGGCTCGGGTGGCCATGCCGCCTATAATCGGGTCGAGGGTCCGGGTGACGGCCGAGGCGAGCCTCTCGAAGCCGTCCACCTGGCGCTCCACTGCCTGCCCGGCGGGAATCCATTTTCGGATCAGTCGGTGGAAGCTTGCCCATCCGAGATCGGGCCGCTGCATGTCATCCATCTGAAGGCTCCGGTTCTTCTCCAGAGTCGGAAGTAGCCAACGGTCGCGGCGGCCCCACGACGGTTGCCTCATTCCGCGACTCTTCCGGCCTCGGTAACCCGGCGACTGGCGTGTGGCAGGACGCCGCCGGAAGGGCGAAGTGGAAGCTGGTGCCCTTGCCCAGATCGCTTTCGAACCAGATCCTTCCGCCATGGGCGTCGACGATGCCTTTGCTGATGAAGAGACCCAACCCCATGCCCTTGTGTCGGGACTCGGAACCGCGATAAAGCTGCTCGAAGAGATGCTTCTGGGACTCCGGAGGGATACCCATGCCATCGTCGCACACGGATGCTATTACCTCCTCCCCTTCGCGGCGCACCAGAATCTCGATTCTGCCCCCACATTGCGTGGCGTTCACGGCGTTGGAGAGCAGGTTCATCAGCACCTGCTCGATGCGGTCGGTGTCAGCGTAGACGAGAGTGTCGCCCGACGTCCGCGTTTCGAAGAGGCGGCTCGGCGCTGCCATCTGCATCTGACCGGCCACGCTGCTGGCCAGTTCGCCCAGAGAGAAGGTCATCGGAAGCAGATCCAGCCTCCCGCTGCGGATTCGAGAGAAGTCCAGCAGGTCGTGGATCATCCGTGTAAGCCGGCCGATCTGCTGATCCGATACTTGCAGCATCTCCAGCACTCGCGCCCGGGATTGGGGCTCCCAATCCTTCTCCAAGAGCCGGCTGACCAGCTGGATGTACCCTTTGAGCGCAGTGAGCGGTGTTCGAAGCTCATGGGCGACCATGGCCAGGAACTCGTCCTTGTGCCGCTCGAACTCCTTGCGCTCGGAAATGTCGTGCAGTATCGCGACGGATCCGGCGCTATTCCCCTGCTCATCTCGAACCGGTGATGCGCTGCACAGCACCGGAATGCGGCTTCCGTCCGCACGCTGGACCAGCATCTCTTCTGCGGGTGTCGGCACCCCTGTTCTTGCGCTGCGGACCCAGGGGACATCCTCGGCCGCGTACGTCTCCCCGGCGGGAGTGATCAGCTCGATGGGCTGGGAGCGGGATGAGGCTCTGGACTTTGGGTGCGCGGACCCACCCAAGAGCCGAACTAGAGACTCGTTGGTGTAGGCAACCTTTCCATCCGGCGTCCCCGTCACCACCACCCCCTGGGGCATGTTCTCCAGGATGGTTTGGAGGCGCAGGCTGACCAGGGTCAACTGCTGGCCGGTCTGGCGCGCCGCTTCAAGCCGCTGCGACACGGCCAGGGCTGTGCTCAGATGGCGGGCCATTTCGACGATCTCCGAAATCTGCGCCCTGTCCGAGAAGGCTTCCTCACGCGCCGATGCCACCATGAATATGCCGACCCGTCGGCGGGTGTGGAGCATGGGAACTACCACCACCGACTTGACGCCGGCGCGGCGGGCTAGGGATGCCAGCCGCCGGGTCCCGAACAGCGCTTCTGCCGCTTGCTCGTCCTTGGTCGACCACACGGCCGGATGGCACAGCTCCGCAACCTGGTGCCAGGTTTCGTTGTGCCGGGGAGTGAACCAGCCTCTCATCAGCTGGCCAAAGGGGACGGATTTCGCGGGCTCCCGATGATGCGCGGCCGCCAGTCGCAGCTCGGCTCTCTTCCGGTCCCAAAGCCAGATGGCGCAGCCATCTCCCAACGTCCTAAGGGCTGCCGCTGCTGCCTGGGGTGCCAGTTCTAGGGGGGAGGCCGCCGCTTCGACGGCCGCCAGAAGTCGGGCTGCAAAACGCCCGCTGCCATCTCGGGGGGTCGTCGCGCCACTCATCTGTCTCAACTTCTCCTGCCGGAGGGGCTCCAGGGCCCAGCGCCCGATGCGATGGCTGGACCGGGCGAGAGCATGTGGTGTCGCTGTGCGGAATGATACATGGCGAGGGAGGAAAACACAAGAAGTCGTGTCCGGTCTTGGCGTTGTCCAGAGTGGGCCCACCGCGTTATATTGGGCTGCCGGGTGAGTGAAAGGAGCTGTTCGAGGGTGAAGCTGCTGGTATTCGGTCTCTCCATCACCAGTTCGTGGGGAAACGGGCATGCCACCGTGTATCGCGGCCTGTTGAAGGCGTTGCACCGACAGGGCGTGGAGGTGATCTTCGTGGAGAAGGATGTCCCCTGGTACGCCTCCAACCGTGATCTCCCGTCGGCGGAGTACGTTCGTGTGGAGCTGTACCGTGAGACGGAGCAGCTCCTGGATCTCTTGGGTACTGAGATGGGGTGTGCCGACGTGGTACTGGTGGGTAGCTACTTCCCCGACGGTGTTGTGGTGGCCGATTACCTGGCCGGCCGCGACGGACCTCTCCGGCTCTACTACGACATCGACACCCCGATAACCCTGGCGGCTTTCGCCAGCCAGGGAGCGGCCCCCTACCTGCGCTCGGACCAGGTACCCTACTTCGATGCGCTGCTCTCTTTCACCGGCGGGCGGGCGCTGAAAGAGCTGGAGGGCAGATGGGGTGCCCGCCGCGCCGTGGCCTTCTATTGCGCCGTGGACCCGGAGGTCCACCATCGCACACGGACGGACGAGCGGTTCCGAAGCCGCTTGAGCTACATGGGGACCTACTCACCCGACCGGCACCTTCGATGGGAGCAGCTCTTCCTGCGGCCCTCGCTTCGGCTGCCGGGGCAGCGGTTTCTCCTGGCGGGGCCGCAGTATCCTCCCGTGGAGCTGCCGCCCAACGTGCGGCACTTCCAGCACCTGGCCCCGGGAGAGCACCCCGCGTTCTACAGCTCCAGCGACGTCACTCTCAACATAACGCGTGGTCCCATGGTGGAGTATGGATACAGTCCCTCCGTGCGTCTCTTCGAGGCCGCCGGGTGTGCCACCTGCGTGGTTTCCGATCCCTGGGAGGGGCTGGAAGAGGTCTTCGAGGTTGGGCGGGAGCTCTTGGTAGTCTCGGACGAGGAGGAGATGGTGCGGCTGCTGGCCGAGCTGAATCCTGAGCGGGCGGAAGAGGTGGGCGAGAGAGCGCGGGCCAGGGCGCTACGGGAGCACACCTATGAGGTGAGGGCCGCCCAGTTGATGGAGCTGCTTGAGCGAATGTAGCCACGGACGGAAGTCCGTGGCTACATCTATCCTTTGTTTGGACTGGCCGGATATACCTCTAGCTATGCCGCCACGGCTGGTCCCATTGATGGCATCGCTTCGGCAGCAAAGGGGTGCTGCGCCAGGTGAAGCTGCCTCTCCAAGGCCACCGCATCGCGATAGATCCGGTCGTACCGCTCGGCCACTCGCGGCCAGGCCAGGACATCTCGGGTGTAGGTCACCACATCTTGCTGCATGCGGCGCAGCCGCTCCGGATCGTTCATAACGCCCACGATGGCATCGGCGGCGGCCATGCCATCGGCCTCCGGGTCGTCGGTCAGCGGCATCAGCGCTTGGCCAGCGTCGCGGGCGTAGGCCCCCAAACCCTCCAAATCTCGCAGCAGCATGGGAGTTCCCACCGCCCCGGCGTGGGCTGCGACACCGGATTGGGAGGCGGCCCTGTAGGGCAGCACCGCCAGATCGAAGGATGCCAACGTCAGTTCGAACTCGGCAGGAGTGAAGCACCTCTCGATGACCCGGATGGTATCTCGAGCAGAGGACTCCTCTATGGCCCCCATCATCTCAGCCCTGTAGGCCGCCTGCGCAGGATCGCCGGGCCGGACCGCGCCGGCCACCAGCAGGAGGGTCCGCGGGTTTCGGAGCCGTGGGTAGATCTCTTTGCCCCAGGCCCTGATAATGGGCAGATAGTTCTTGTTCGCCGCCCACCAGCCGTTCATCCCCACCACCTGATAGCCTTCCAGGCCGAGGTGTCGCTTCCCCCGCGGTCGGAGGACCGCGATCTCCTCTGGACTGTGCAGGTTGGCCCCGTGCTCCACATAGGTGACGTTGCGGGGCACGGCACCCAGGTTCTCCCTCAGCCTCTCAACCTGGTAGCGTGCGTGGGCGACGGTGATGGTGGAGAGAGGGATCATCGCCTTGTAGTGGACCGCCTCGTGGGGCTTCATGTTCCCGCAGAGGGTGTGGCAGGTGACGACGGTGGGGATGCCCGCCATCTTCAGCAGTCCCAGCAGGCTCAGCAACCCCGCGGCACCATCGCGCCCGTGCGGGGTACGAATCTCGTACAGGCCGAACTCGTGCTGCACGTGCACCAGATCGGGCTGCAGATCCAGGATCCGATGGTAGACCGGCTGATACCACTGGGGACTCTCCAGGTCGATCAGGCCGTGGGCGTAGGGCTGGTTACTGTGGCCTCCCTCGTCCACGTGGCAGATGATCTGATACTCGTGTCCCAGTCTGGCGATGGCCTCCGACTGCTCCTTGAAGTACGTCGCTATGCCGCAAGCGCGCGGCTCCCAACTGGTGATGCCTACAACCTTCACCTGGACGGCGGCTCCTATCTATCGGAAGTGTCTCGACGGAAAGAGATGGAGTGGCATACAGCGCGTGCGCGCATGAAGCGACACGCCACCGCGGATAGTTATTATACACCAGGGCTAAAGGAAACGGAAAAGCGAGCGCTGCGGTGGTGCTGCTGCTGTCGCCGGGTTTCCTCCAAGGGGGCCCGGGCAGCCTTTCTACCGCATCGGCATATCAAAGACCTGATGCGCTCTGGTGACCATCGTCGCCGAGCAGGTCGCTGTACAGTGCCTCGCGGAGGGGACCGTCCATGTCGACCGAGTCTGATATAGACTTCGGGGGTGTCACTTCGATCACGTACAGTAGGGGAACGCCCTTGCGCCTCACCACGTGTAGCAGCTGGCCGGTCTTATCCTTATGGAAGTCCCATCTGGTGATGGACATGAAGATATGGGGCCGCTCCCAGGGGCGGACCGGCACGAACCTCTTGCGCAGCTCCGGGTTCGTCTCCAGGTAGTAGGCGGTGAGGAAGTTCATGGAAGGGTTTGCCACCCGGATCCTCTCCGCTGCGTGCTGTCCGTAGTGCTGCGCCAGCCAGCGGACACCCTCCCGATAGGAGGCACCGTAGTAGTCCGTCTCGAAGCGAGTGCTTGCGGACTCCTCTCCTCCGGCCACTAACCGATTGAAGTACACGTACTGGTAAGGATGCAGCTCGGCCATATCCTGGATGGTAATGGCCACGGAGGTAAGTACCGCTCCGACCACGGCTAGACGTGGGACCAGGTGGATCCTGGGGGTGAGAAACGATGCGATGGAGGTGCCGGCCAGAGCAGCCAGAGCAGGCAGCACGAACAGGAACTGGCGGAGTCCATCGTAGATGGTCGAGCGCAACACCATGTGGGTCACGATGGGGACGGCGACGGCGACGACCAGCAGGCCGATTCGCAGGAGATCGTCAGAATGGGCAATCCAGAGCGCGCGGCGCCGAGGGACTCGGGCGGCGAGAATGCAACCCACCAGCAAGGCCACGAAGTAGAACTCCGGCAGGGAGATGGAAAACCAAGTGGGAAGGTAGTAGAACGGCAACTGGCTGGCCTTGATGAAGCGGCCCTCGAAAAAGACTGTGAGCGGCCAGTCGTAGTTGGCCGTCTGCCGCAGAATCTCCAGGGGATGGAGTATGGGGGAGACTTGCGCCCAGGGCCAGAAAACCACCATGGTCACCCATGCCAGCGCCGCCGCCGCCGAGAACCGGAGTCCCAAAGTCCCCAGGAGGCGGATGAGCGCACCCCGGCCCGCCACAGCCCCGATCCTCCAGCGAACCAAGAGCCACCCGCCCCACAACAGCCCGACATATGCCAGAAGCACTATCCCCGCGACCCGAACGCCCATCGCCAGGCCGGTGGCCACCCCAAGTTGCAGCAGCAGGCTCCTGGATACCCGAGGCAGAGCCTTGACGGACCGCAGCATGCAGAAGAGGGACAGGGCGAAGAGTGCCGCAAAGGGCGTGTCCTTCGCGTTGCTGAACATGTAGAAGTAATAGTTCGGCATGAGGGTCAGAAAGACCACGCTGAAGAAGCCCCCCTTGGCTCCAGCGACCTGGTACCCTATGCCATAGGTGGCCAACAGGCCCATCAGACCAAACACCAGGCTCACAAGATGGCGGGTCTCGTAGACGCCGAAGGGAGAGATGGTAACCGCCAGTTGTGCAAGCAGGTCGAAGAAGCCGCCGTACTGGAAAAGCCCCCACTTGGTCAGCGCTTCCTGGTTGGCGCCAAGGGATGTGTACCAGTTCAGTAGGACCACGCCGTACTCTTTGTAATACTCTTCGTCCCAGGTGATACCGTAATCCCTCACGGTGGCAGCGGCCACGACAAAGACGCATGCCAGCCACACGAAAGATAGGATTTGCCAACGCCTCCGGCCTATTGCCAGCATGGAAGCCACCTCTGTGCGATTGAGAACTGTTGGAAAAGGCGTGAGGGCGCGCACCAAGATGCGCGCTGCGCACCCGACCCAGGATAGCCTCCCCTCCGTCTTCCGGGCAAGAGCGGCGGTCCAGGACGCGATCCAGCGAGAGGACCCCGCATGCCCGCCTTCATGGACATGGCGATGGATTGTGCACGCGATTCCGGGCCAGATGCTTGGGGTCCTGGTCCCGTTCGAAACGGAGTGTGGTTACGGCCATCGCGATCGCGATGAAACGGGGAGGTGAGTCGCCGACCGCGCTGGTAGTTCACCGTGGACCGGAACCACCTGCCTCGCTGGAACCAGGCCCGGCATGATTATACAACGTGGTTAACCTGGTGGGCGAGGGATCAGGTTTGGAAAAGCTCTTCTAGGAAGACAGCAAGCTGCCGACCGCGATGCTGATATGTGTGCTGGCCCAGGGTGCGAGCTAGCGCGCGGCGGCCGATGGCCGCGGCTTCGATGGGAGATAGGTCGTGGAGGAATGCGACCACGTCTTCGGTCCCAGAGGCTACCAGTACCTCCAGGCCCGGGGTCAGGAACTGTTCTATCCCCTCCCACTGGTCGGTTACCACACAGGCGCCGGCCCCCGCTGCTTCAAAGACCCTGTTCAGCACCAGACGCGCGCTGGAGTTGAGACGGTTGTGGAGCGCCGTCTCCACGTGCCCCAGGTAGCGCACGTTGGGGGGAAACGAGAGATCTCCCCAGCCTTCACCGCCCAGCAGAAAGCGGTGGTTGGGACAGGCTTGGGCGGCTTCCAGGAAGAAGGCGCGGACGCGGCTCTCCCGATCCGGAAGCCGGTTGCCCACGAAGAGCAGGTCGCACCGAAAGGCAGGGTCAGGTGGCACGGGATAGTGGGAGCTGGGATCCAGGGCGTTGTACACCAGCTCGACCCTTCTGGCGCCCAGGGCCCGGTATCCCCGTTCGACCGCCGGCCCCCCGCCGTAGGCCAACACTGCGTCATACCGGGGAACCAGCTCGCGAAAGTCCCAATCGGGCTCCCGGAAGGCCCTGTCCAGGGTGAAGGGCGCATCCACGTCCCAGAAGATCACGCGATTGTGGGGAGTCCGGGCCCGGAGAATCTCTCGCTCAAGGTAGTCGTCGTATCTGCCCGCGCCGCTGCACTTCACGACCAGATCCGATCCCATGGCCATCTCCAGCTCCCGATCTAGTTCCGGCAGGTCCCGACAGATCACCACCTGAGCGTACTCGGGATCCTCGGCCAGGTCACGGTGCCGCTGTCTATCGTAGATGTCCTGCTCCACGAAGACCGGGCGATGGCCCAGGGCGTGCAGGGCGGCGCAGATTCCGCGGTAGTAGGTGGCGGCGCCATTCCAGTAGGAGGAGGTGATACTGGAGCCAAAGAAGGTGATCTTCATACGCAACCGGCAACAGGCAGCGAGCAACAGAAACTGGCGGGATGGATGTCTGGCATCAGCGCTCTCCCATCTGCAAGGCGGTGCGAGTTGCTGGGCTCTCGCGGTGGTCATCCTCGTGGCGCGCGATGCCCGATCCTCCTTGCGTCAAGCGTTGGAGGATTCCCGTCAGCTCTCGCGCACGGTGAAGGCAGGTGTGGCGGCTGAGTACCGTGGCGCGGCCGTGAGAGCCGATGCGCAGGCGGGCGTCGGCATCGGCGGCTAGCCAGCGAAGGGCTTCGATCATCTGCTCTGGCGTCTCCACGAATAGGTAGTCGGCTCCCGCCTGGAATAGGCCGGAGTCGTCTCTCCAGCCCGCGCTGACCAGAGGCACTCCGCAGGCCAGGGCCTCGAAGACCCGGATAGTGGGAGTGCCACGCAGCACCTCCACGTACTCCCGCCGAGGTATGTGCACGGTGATCTTGCTCACGGCGTAGGCCTCGGGAGCCAGGTAATTGGGTAGCCAGCCACCCCAGCCGATACCGGCGCGGCGGATGGCTGCAAGAACCTCGGGCGGGTACCGGACTCCGAAGATGGCGAAACCCAGGTCAGGCAGCCTCTGGCTGGGGTTGATGAAGAACTTCCACGTGGCCTCGTTGCGGTCCTCGTCGCCCCAGTTGCCCACGAAGACCACGTCGCAGCTCTTGAATCGCGCCAGGGGTCTGAAGAGATCGGTGTCCGCGCCCTCGTGGAATACCAGCACTTCCGGCCCGTCGGTGATGGATCGGTAGATCTCGGCGATGGTGGGCCCGTAGGCCAGGACCGCCGAGTAGCTGTCCAGGCCCAGTTTCCGGATGCGGTCGGGCTCAGTATAGGCGCGGTGGTGGGTGTCGTGGAACAGAGAGATGACACCCCGTCGAGCTGCCATCTCACCGATCGCCCGAACCAGGTGAGGAGGGTTCCACTCGTGGACGAGGCAGACATCCACCCGATCCATCAGCTCCGAGAGCCAGTCCAGCAGATGGGCTCGGCCGTTCAGCACGTAACTGCGTCGATCGATGAAAGGGAACCTTCGACGGAACTCCTGAATAGGACCAATGCCGTGATCCCGCACCAGATTGGTGATCGACCAGTTGCCTTCCTCCTCCAGAGAGATCACCCGGTGGCCCAGCCGCTGCAGGTTACGGATCAATCCTCGCAAGAAGTGGGCGTTTCCGTGGTTCCAATCCGAGGCTATGGAATGAGAGAAGAGCGCTATCCGCAGCCCCGATCCATCGGTTGCAGGCAGGTCATCGGCCGTGAGGAACCCCTCAGCCATCAGCGCTCAGCCCCCTGCGTCGCGACGCTTGCCGCCGGCATCAACTACCACCTCTCCATCAATATTAGCATCTTAACCCGCGGGCCGCACATACCACGGCGCCATCGCCCCCCAGGCCCATGGAATCGGGATTTCAGCCGATCCCCAGAATGCCATCGAGTGAAGCCCGGATTCCTAAGTGGTCCATCCGGCGAGTCCTTGGGACTTCTCGGGTGGAGGAAAGTGATGCTTGGGGACATCCCAACCCGCCAGGCCGCGAACGTGCCACCGTCACGTTGCGCTTGCCCTGCACCCGCCAGGAAGTGCCGCGAACTTGGCGGATGCACCACTTAGCCGCGAGTACGCGGGCGAGCATCCACGGCCAGCATGCTCGAGTACAGGTCGAAGTACTCCGTGGCCATTCTCTCGGCCCTGTATCTCTCCAGGGCACGGTCCCGTGCCGCCCGGCCCAGCCTGTCGATCTCACCGGGCGTCTCCAGGAGGCGGATGATGACTCTCCGGAGATCCGAGGCATCGTCCCTTTGGAAGAAGATCGCCGCTCCATCCCAGAGCTCCCGATATCCAGGAATGTCGTTGACTAGCAGAGCGCAGCCGCTGAAGGCGGCCTCCAGGGCGGCCAGACCAAAGGGCTCGTATGACGAGGTGGCCAGGTACAGCCGCGCCGCAGCGATCACCTCCCGCGTCTCTTGCCACGATCTGGGTCCCAGGTAGAGGGCGTTGGCCGCAGTCGGCAGGTGGCACTTCTCGCCCGTCGGTCCGATGGTAGGTCCCACCAGGCGAAGCTCGACGGGCAACCCCTCCACGGCCCGGACAGCCACGCCCGCTCTCTTTGCCTCATCCCACAGCCTTCCAGCTAGCGCCGCCCTCACCCGGTAAGCCGTACCCTCCGGCATCGTGGAGCTCGGAGGCGAAGAGGATACGGCCTCTGGCAGTGCTTCGCCGTCGGGAGGTGGTGCATCACATGCTCCGTTGCTCCCTCGGCGATATCGATCCGGCCACAATCCGTTGTAGATGACCCGTGCGGCTCGGCCGTACATGGCCGCCAGGGAGCGGGCCATGAATCTGGATGGACACACCACCTCGCTGGCCCCTGCCAATCCGGCGGATACCAGATCCCGGTAAGCCAGAAGCCCCTCGTCCAGCCAGGCCAGGCTTGGAGATGGCGTCTCACCGCTTCGCTCGGCTCGCTGCCACGATGTCCAGCTCAGCACGTCGCTGTGGGCGACGACGATCCGCGGTGCCCGTGTCTCCAGTAGTCCAAAGCAGAACTGGTTGCTGTGGACCACGTCGGGT
>Ga0315298_1006412_pt1 | contig 16075 bp, 14 predicted proteins | sample WHS_1_MG_FD_203077 | JGI IMG/M metagenome (GOLD analysis project Ga0315298, IMG submission 203077) | Extremophilic microbial mat communities from Washburn Hot Springs, YNP, Wyoming, USA - WHS_1_MG | ecosystem: Environmental > Aquatic > Thermal springs > Hot (42-90C) | place: USA: Wyoming... | reverse complement strand
TGTAAAACATCATCTCCTCCACCGAACGCCTGAACTATTTCAGAAATGTATTGCTCTAACTTTCTTCCTACTTCTTGTTTTTCTTTTTCGAGTTCTTTTAGTTCTTTGTATTCTTTTGTTATGTCTACTTGTTCGCCTTCCTCATCCGCCATAACATACAAAGTCACATTCAAATTAAAATCATTCTGCCGTATCTCATCCAAACCAACAACCCTTGCAAAACCCCTCTCCTCACCAAAACTCCTATACACATTAACAATCTTCTCAATATTCGCTTTCCCAAGAATGTTCAACTTACGCACTTCAGGATGCTGCTTAAACTCCTTAGACGCATTAATAAACAAGATTCTGCCCTTCCGCTCAGCAGGCTTACTCTTCCTAAAGATGAGAATAGCGCCGGGCGCACCAGTATTATAGAACAGCTTTTCAGGCAGTAATATAACGCATTCAACCCAATCCCGCTCCAAAACCGCAGAACGCACAGCCTTCTCCTTGCCACCACGGAACAAACACCCATTATCAATAACAACCCCAACTCTGCCCGTATCATCCTTAGCAGAAGCCAACATATGCTGAATCCAAGCCCAATCCGCACTCTGCCGAGGAACAAAACCAAACCCAAACCGCTCCCGCCAAAACTCACCCTTCTTTAGCACATCCTCGCCATAGCCATCCTGATTCCAAGGCGGATTAGCAACAACCACATCAAACCGCTTTAAGCCTTCACCCTCCTTAAACTTAGGATAAAGGAAAGTATCCCCAAACTCCAAATGCGCATCCCGAATATCATGAATATACATGTTCATCTTAGCCAAAGCCAAAATCGTCTGATTCGCCTCCTGCCCAAACAAAAACACCTTACCAGCCTCTTCCCTACCATATTTTTCTTCAACATGCTTAAACGCGGAAATCAACATACCACCAGAACCACAAGCAGGGTCATAAACGCTCTCCAAAGGCTTCGGGTCCAAAATCTCAATCAACAGCTTAATCACTTCACGCGGAGTGTAAATCTCACCCTCCTTCGCTTTGGTAGGCGCAAAATACCGCAAAATCCACTCATAAGCATCACCAAGCACATCAGCACTAACATGATTCAACTTCCGCTCACTAAACAACTCCACAAGCTGACGCAAAATCTCCGCATTCTCACGGCTACTCGTAAACTGAATAAAATCAACACTGTCCACAACATCCTTCAACTCAGGATTCCGCTCAGCAATAACCTTCAAACCCCTCGACAAACGCTCAGTAAGCCCACTCACGTCTTTCCGCAGGCTTTCCCAATGAAACTCCTCAGGCAAATTAAACCAGTGAAACTCATCCCGCCGAGCCTCATCCCTCGCCTCCTCCTCACTTAAACCCTGAGCCAAAGCCTCACGATAAGCTTCCTCAAACTCCACATCCCACTTATCGCTAATACGCTTCAAAAACAAAAGAATAAGAATAAACTTGTAATCAACCCGCGTCCTAATCAAATCCGCAGCCCGCTTCAACAAAGCCTCAACATCCCCACGCCCCAAACGCTCCTCAAACTCCGCCTCCCTACCCCTAAGCCTATACACCTTCTGCCGCGCATCACGAACATCAGACTCAACCAACAACCAACCCGCCCGCCGCAACTCACTCAAGAAAACAGGCACCTGCTCCCAAGCATCCTTATTCCGCTCCATCAAAACCCGAGCAGCATCCTCAAAACGAAAAGCCTCACCACCAAAAGCATCCCACAAAATCTCATAACGCCGCAAAACCCAACCCGGAACATCCCTACTCAAGACAAACAACTCCAACAAATAAACAGTGGACATCTTATATAAAAATTACGCTTATTAGATAAGCTAAAAATAATTCACTTACCTATTCAAGAAGACAAATTTCCCCTTTAGAAATTCTTCTACAGATTGCTGCTAAACGTAGACCAGTCTTTTTTGTATTGAGGTGGTGTTAGCCATGGTTCTGCATGTTCGCGGTATGTTTGGCGCCAGCTTTCCCTGCTTTTGTTTATGTAGGCGCTTTGCTGTTCAGGAGTTTTATGACCCATCCAAAACTCTATGTAAAGCGGATCCACTTTATGATCGCTTAGGAAAGTGCGGAAAGCAGCCCTAAGCGAGTGGGGACTGTAGGGATTTCTGCCCCTAAAATCGCCCGCAAATTCTTGGGCTACATTGCGGAAGTAGGCATGCACAGCCCTTGACGACACATTATAGATGCATGCTTCATCATCTAACTTACTGTTCGCCAGATGCTCTCTAAGTAACCGAACAGCCCAGTCGCCCAAGAATGTTATGAAAGCAATACCTGTCTTCTTCCGTGTCAAGCTTAGGCAAACGGGTGTTATGCCCTTTTCCAAATCTTCCTTAATATCTCCGTAAGTTAATGCCAAAAGGTCTGACATGCTTAACCCGCTTTGAAGAATTGAAGCTGCCATACTTCTGTATATGCGCCTGTCCATGGAAGCTACGAAATCGCCTACCTCCTCTATGGTCCAAGGATGTTTCTTATTGATCGGTTGAGCTGGCGGTAATTGCACATAACGCAAGCTTATGGGAATGTCAAAATATTTAGCAAGGCTTTGAACAGCGCCAACGTAAATTCTGATGGTTTTAGGCGAGTAGCCTTTATTCTGAAGCCAAGTCACAAAACTGTTAAGCGTTAATCGGTCTACACGCCTCCTTTCGTTCCTTGGCAAAAGTCGATCTTGCTCCACACGATCTAAGAAATCCCTTATCGAACCTTGATTTGAGTAAAACTGTTGAAAAGCCGCCAACCCTCGACCATAAACATTACGCGTCCCAAGCTTCAAAACAGAAAGAAACTCAGAAACCTCAGAATCAAACTTTAAAAACACAAAAAACACCTATTAAAAAGCGAAAACAAAAAAAGAGGGAATTTGCGGGAGAAATCTCCACGATATTGATTTTCTAAGTTTATGATAACATACAGTCTTGGCGCATTTGAAAATTGGAAACAAATATTAAAGCTTTTGGGGAACTAGTTTTTGGACGTGTCTAGGTTATGCCGACGAACTTGCCTGCTGAAGCTAAACGTAAGTGGGCGGAGGTTTCGGCTTCAAAAAATCCTAGACAGAAACTTCAACTTATGCAGGAATTTTTAAGCCTAGTCCCCAAGCACAAGGGCACAGCCAAACTTTGCGCCCAAGTTAAGAAGCAAATGGCGGCTTTACGAAGAGAAATTGAGGAAAAGAAGCATAGGAAGGCTGGGAAAGGCGGACCAAAATTCTTTATAGAAAAGGAGGGCGCAGCGCAAATTGCGCTTTTGGGCTTAACTAATGTTGGAAAGAGCAGCCTACTTAGCAGAGTCACAAACGCGAAGGTTGAGGTTTCACCTAACCCTTACACGACAAAAGAGCCGCTGCCCGGAATAATGAACTATGAGGATATTCAATTCCAAATTGTTGAAGCTCCAGCTCTAATGGAGGGCTCAGCGGACGGAAGGGCTTGGGGGCTTCAAACCTTGGCTTTGGCGCGGAATGCCGATGGTTTAATTTTGATGGTAGACCTTTCACAAGACCCCGTTGGACAGATTTCCCTAATTTTAGGCGAGTTGGAGAAGGCTCGAGTATTGGTTACTAAGCCTAAAGCGCGGGTTGAAATTGAAAAGAAACATTTCGGGGCTGGTTTACGAATAATTTTGTTGGGAAAGCTCGTGGACTGCACTTTCAGGGATGTTGAGGAACTTTTAAAAAGCTACCGCATCACGGATGGAGTTGTCAAAATTTCCGGAGAAGCAACATTAGACGAAGTGGAAGACGCAATTTTTGAAAACGCCATTTACAAGCCTTCAGTGGTTGTGGCGAACAAAATGGATTTGAAAAACGCGGAGGCAAACTTAAAACTATTGGAGGCTTATGTTGAAGACAAACTGCCAATAATTGCTGTTTCTTGCGAATTTGGTCACGGCTTAGAAAAGCTTGGGAAAACATTGTTTAAAATGCTGGATATAATACGCGTCTACACTAAGGAGCCAAACGAGAGGGAGCCTTCAAACAAGCCCTTCATTCTGAGAAAGGGAGCAACTGTTTACGACTTAGCAAAGAGCATCCACAGCGACTTCAGCGAAAACTTTTCTTACGCTAGGGTTTGGGCTAGGCGCCTTACCTTCAGTCCTCAAAAGGTTGGCTCCACATTTGTTCTTGAAGACGGGGATATCGTTGAAATCCATACACGATAAATTCTTTATCTCGAGGCTTGAGCCACTCTCTCTATTTCGTGGCGCTTCGAAACCGCGTAGCTTTTCATATCATGGTTCGCCGCCAAAATCAGTTCTTCTGCTAGACACTCTTCTATCGAGCGGGGATTGTTCATCGCCGCTTGCCTCGCCCCTTCGCAGATGTGCCTCAAAGCCAAATCAATTCTCCTCTGGGGGGCAACATCCACAGACAGGTGGTAGACTATTCCGCCGTAGCTTATCCTCGTTGTGTCCTCGCACGGCGCAGAATTCTCAACAGCCCTGACAAGCACTTCCACAGGGTTTCTGCCAGTTCGCAAATTAACTATTTCAAAGGCGTGTTTAACTATGTTTATTGCTTTGGCCTTTTTGCCAGCGTTCTTACCTGGTCTCATAAGGTTATTTATGAGCCTTTCAACGATGTTGACGTTTGCTTTACCAAAGCGCTTATGCTCGTGTCGCCCCATGCTGTTAGGAACCACAACTGGTTTCAGAGACAAGTATCTCTGCAACCCTAGGTCTTTTACTTGAATATCTTTGAAACTCCATTTTCCAAAAAGCTTTGTTTCCTTCTCTTCTTGTTTTTGGCTCAAAACTCTCACCGGGCTGGTTTCTGCTTTCTTCCGTAAACAAGCTCATTTAATGAAACGCCATTTACCATTATGACTTTCCACCGAACTCCGGGAATGTCGCCCATGCTTCTGCCTCGTGAGCCGCCTATGCCTTCAACTATAACCTCGTCATGTTCATCAACAACATTGAGGGCTCCGTCGCCTGGAAGGAAGGCTGTGATAACGCGCCCGTTCTTGATTAGTTGGGTGCGTACGCATTTTCTGATGGCGCTGTTTGGCTGTTTGCTTTCCACGCCAACCTTCTCAAGGACTATGCCCCTTGCCATGGGTGCCCCTTCAAGAGGGTCCGCCTTTACATCCAGCATTAACATTCGCCGTTTATAGTACATGCTACTCCAACGGAACTTCTTCCGTTTCTCAACCAGCTTTCTTGCGGCGAACTCGCCTCTTGGAGATTTTGAACCCATAGCCTCGATTTTCCTCTTGCTAACGTCTAATCACAATTCTAATATTTAAACTGTAACATGAACTGGACGAAAATTCTTTAGGCGTATTTTAGGCTTTTTTGCCGCCGCAGTGGGGACATTTATCAAGTTTCTCATCGTAAAGGTTTCCGCAGTATGGACACCTTATTTTCACTATTTCGCGTATTATCTCCTTCTCTTTGACCACTGGCGGATTTGCAGATGTCGTTTGCCAACCAATTTCCCCCCGCGTCTTTATGATTTTTATTATAAAGGCGATAAACCAAACTACAAAGAACAATAGGGTTATTACAAAAACAGCCCAGAACGTGACTTCAAATAAAGGTTGAGATATGACCAAGCTCACACCTATAAAATATGTTGATTGCGTCACGTATTTAAGCATGATTCAATTTTCCCTTTAACGGTTGCCTCACAATGAAGACTTGGCGCTTACTCAACATTGAAACACACAACGCCTTCATCAACATGGCAGTAGACGAAGCCATCCTGACGGCGCGTGTTCAAAAGCTTGTTCCAAACACTTTGAGGCTTTTCTGTTGGAAGCCATCCGCTGTTTCCATTGGGAGATTTCAAAAAATAGAAAATGAGGTTCAACTGGAAAACTGCAAGGCTCATGGAGTTGATGTTGTAAGGCGCATAACTGGCGGCGGTGCTGTTTACCATGACTCGGAAGGCGAAATCACCTACAGCGTAGTCGCCGCTAAGGATGATTTAGAGGCTAAGGACATAGGAGAAGTCTACGCTAAAATTTATGGCGGATTAGCTGAAGCCCTCAAAATTTTGGGAATAAATGCTGACTTCAACAAAGGCGACGCTAAAAATTGTCCAAACATGACTGTGAAAGGCAAGAAAATCTCTGGAAGCGCCCAATCTCACAAGGGCGGCTGCTTCCTACAACATGGCACGGTTCTCCTAGATGTTGATTTAGAGAAAATGTTCACTTTCCTAAGAGTCCCATGGGCTAAGACATGTATGGAAATAGTTTGCATTGCAAAAGACAAGATTACTTCAATAAAGAAGGAGCTTGGAAGGAACATCTCGGTAAAAGAGGTTTCTCAAGCCTTAGTGGAAGGATTCCAAAAAGCCCTGAACATAGAACTTGTGAATGGCGAATTAACATCTTATGAACGTGAACTCGCCGAAAAACTTTGCAACTGGAAATACGCCACCCGCGAATGGAATTTTGAACGCTAGAAGAATTTGTTAGGACAAGAAAACTGCACCTTTGCTTGTTGGCTCCACCATCCTTGAATAGACAGCGAGTATCCCCCTTTCAGCCTTTGGCTTCGGAGGCTTCCACCGCTTTAATCTATCCCGCAATTCTTCCGCTGAAACCTTCAAATCGAGTTTCCTATTCGGTATATCTATGGAAACAACGTCGCCGTCTCGGACTAAGGCTATTGGCCCGCCGCTCATGGCTTCTGGGCTAACATGCCCTATGCATGGACCTCTTGTAGCGCCGGAAAACCTTCCATCCGTAATCAGCGCAACCTCATCACCGAGTCCGGTTCCTATGAGGGCTGCTGTTGGCCAAAGCATCTCCCTCATGCCCGGGCCCCCTCTGGGCCCTTCATATCTTATTACGATGATTTCGCCTGAGCTTATTTTCCGATCCATTATTGCCTTCAACGCTTCTTCCTCCGAGTCAAAAGCTCTGGCTGGCCCCTCAAATTTCAGCATTTTTGGGTTTACGGCTGACTGTTTAACCACTGCGCCTTCTGGCGCTAGTGTCCCCTTTAAAATTGCGATTCCGCCCTCTTTGTGAACGGGGTTACCCTTAGGCTTGATTACTTCCCTGTTTAGCACCTTGGCGTCTTCCAGGTTTTCTCCGAGAGTTTTTCCCGTGACAGTTAATACGCTTTGATGTATGCTTTCTCCTAGTTCTTTAAGGACTGCTGGTATCCCTCCAGCTTCATCTAAATCCTTCACAGTGTATGTTCCAGCTGGGTCCATGTCGCATAGGTGGGGCGTTTCCCTACCTAATTTGTCAAACAATTCGAGTGGGAGTTCTATTCCCAGCTGTGAGGCTATTGCTGGAAGATGTAAAACGGTGTTTGTTGAGCCCCCAAGAGCCATGTCAACCCTAATGGCGTTTTCGAAAGCTTCGTAAACCATGATGTCGCGGGCTTTAATGTCCCTTTCTATGAGCTGCACTATTTGCATTCCAGAATATTTGGCTAACCTTAACCTTCGCGCATCAACGGCCGGGACTGTGGCGGAACCCGGAAGGGACATTCCAAGCGCTTCGCATAGACATCCCATAGTATTTGCGGTGTACATGCCTTGGCAGGAGCCCGCCCCGGGACATACGTAGTTTGAAATTTCTCTAGTCATTTCTTCTGGCAAGCCTAACATCATGGTTCCAAACATCATCTCCAAACCCTTTGACACCGTCAGCTTCTGTCCTTCATGGTAACCCGGGAGCATCGGCCCGCCGTTAATGAATATTGTTGGGATATTTAGGCGAGCTGCCGCCATCATCATTCCGGGCACTATTTTGTCGCATGAGCCTATTAAGACCATGCCGTCGAACTTGTGGGCTTCAATCATAATTTCTATCGAAGCTGCGATTATGTCTCTGCTTGGGAGGGAGTACCGCATTCCCTCGTGTCCCATGGCTACTCCATCACAGACTGCGATTGTGTGGAACTGAAAGGGTGTTCCACCAGCCATTCTTACTCCAGCTTCGGCGGCCTCGGCTACCTTGTCAAGGTTAACATGGCCTGGCACGATGTTGGTCCAGCTGTTAACGATAGCCACTAGGGGGCGGTCAAGTTCTTCGTCGGTGAAGCCGCATGCTTTTATTATGCTTCTTCGACTGTAGCCTTCCACTCCCCCATACACTTTTCGGCTTCTAAGTTTAGAAGACATAAGCCTACACCTTCAACCATTATTGCTAAGTAGACTCACTATTTGACTATTGCTTAAAAATAATTTTTGGTGCTGAAAACCCTAGTGGACTATAGATGAAGGGGCTTTGTTAGCTTTCATCTTGACCTTCTAAGCGCTTAACAATTTTCCATCTTACGCCTTTTGGAGTGTCCTCAATTATTATGCCCATAGCTTTGAGCTGTTCCCTTATTTTATCCGCTTTTTCCCAGTCTTTGGCTTTTCTGGCTTCCTCCCTTTTTCTGATAAGTTCTTCAGCTTCTTTTGGCAATTTTTCCTCTTTTTTAACTTCGCCGATGACCCCGAGAACTTTGTCAAAATCCATCATTAAGTTGTAGACTTCTTTTGCTTCTTCCCTGCTTAGCATGTTGTTGTCCAAAAGGTTATTTACTTCTCTAACAAAGTCAAAAAGCGCGGCCAAGGCGACGCCTATGTTTAGGTCGTCATCCATGGCTTTGCAGAACTCCCCTTGTACAAGGTTCATTAGCTGCTTCATTTTTTCTCCGCAACCTTTCCCGTCTGCTTCCAAAAGTCTGTGAACAAAATTTCTTAGGCGCTCCACAGCGTTTTTCGCGGCTCCTAATCCTTCAAAGGTGAAGTTCAGCTGCTGTCTGTAATGGGTTGACATTAGAAGGTATCGAACGGCTATCGGGTCATGCCCCATTCTGATTAAGTCTCTTAGCGTATAGTAGTTTCCAAACCTTTTTGCCATCCGACGACCTTCAACGAGCAAATGCTCATTATGAAGCCAATAATTGACGAATTTTTTGCCTGTTGCCGCCTCGCTTTGTGCAATCTCGTTTTCGTGATGCGGAAAAATTAGGTCTACGCCTCCACTGTGGATGTCCAAAGTTTCGCCCAGATACTTCATAGCCATCGTTGAACATTCAATGTGCCACCCCGGTCTTCCCTTGCCTATTTCTGTTTCCCAGAAGACATTCCCGTCCTCTTCGTCCCATGCCTTCCAGAGAACGAAGTCGCAGGCTTCTTCTTTCGCGTATTCTTGCACTTTCACTCTTGCGCCTGGCTTGAGTTCTTTAACTTTAATTTTCGAGAGTTTGCCATAGTCCTTGAATTTGGAAACGTCATAATATATTGAGCCGTCCTCGCTCTTGTAGGCGTAGCCTTTCTCGATGAGTTTCTTTATCAATTCGACCATTTCTGGAATGTGCTCTGTTGCCCTCGGATAATATTCTGCCCTTTCAATGTTCAGCGCGGCTATGTCTTCGAAGAATGCCTTTATGTAGCGGGCTGTATGCTTTTGGAGTGGTATCCCAAGCTTTCTTGAAGCCTCTATTGTACGGTCGTCTACGTCTGTTAAGTTCATGACTTGGGTTACTTTGAATCCGCGGTATTCAAGCCATCTTCTGAGAATATCCTCGAAGATGAAGGCTCGAAAGTTTCCGATATGGGCGAAATCGTAGACTGTTGGGCCGCAAGTGTACATTTTAACTTTGCCCTTTTCTAAGGGGACAAACTTTTCCTTTTTCCGCGTTAGCGTGTTAAAGAAGTATATGCCGTTTTCCTTTTGGGTTTTCATGCTGCTTTCGACTAAAAGATGCTGTGAAGAATATTTAAGGATTTTACCCGGTCAAAATTTAGTCGTATTTTTTGATTTTCAGCATTTCCCTAAAGTTCTTTAGGTCTTGGGCTACGCGTTTTAGAAAGTAAAGTTCCTCCATGGTTCTTTCGAATTTTGCGAACTCTTCTCGGATTTTCAGCAGAAAACGCTCGGAGCTGTCCATTATTTTCATCTCAATGCTTGGCTAGGGGGTGAGGGCTTTCATCGTTTTTTGGCCAACCACACAGCCATTCCGTCATCGAGGAGAAAGGAGAAGGCTTCGAAAACGGAAAAACCGATTCTTGGCCGCTGTGGTTCGCCTTCAACCTTAGCCCTCCATACCGCATCGTAAGACTTAATACACAAGCAGCTATAAAAGCGTTACTGAATAAAAAGAACATACAAACGCAAACGCACGCTCAGCCTATAGCCAATATACCTTCCAAAATCTTCTTCTCTGAAATTTCCAACTGCTTCGAAAGCCAAGTCTTTAGGAGGGCAGCTGGCTTCGGAAGCTCACCACTATACGTTATAATCTGATTGCCCTTTAACGCGTCCACCTGAAACGTCTTCTCAGCCTCCCTGTAAAGAAAGGATAATGTCTGAGGCTGATAGGCCAATGTCTGGAAATCCTCCCACTGTTTGCAGCGCAGTATAACTGGTGGACCCCTAACCTCCCGAATTTGCATCGTTTCGGTTTTCTCCACTGTTGGAGGTTGCGCTTGCTGCGTTTGCAGATGTACTTGTGCTGCCGGGGTTTCGCGAGGAGCCGATAAATACGATATTAGGTTTGTTATCTCGTTCTGTAACGTGGTCAGCCTTTCCTCGACCTTTTCAACCTTCCCGCTTATTTCGCCAGCATCTCCAAGCCTTTCAGTTATGTTGCCCAACTCGTTTATCAACCTGTCCAAGTCCTTCTCATGCTCCTTTAGGACGCTAACTATGAAGTCTAAGGCTTCTAGGGCTTCATCCTTGGATGGAGGCTTCTTTGACATGGCTTCTATCCCTTTTTGTTCAAGGTATTCAATACCCTTCTTTATAAATAAAGGTAGCGAATCCTCAAAACATATCCATGTGAAGACATAACTATACTTATTAACAATTAAAACTGGTATGGAGAGTATTAGATACGTATGCACACACACTCAAGTTTTCGCACGCAAAAATCTTAAAGAAACACAAATTGGCGATCAACGGATGACCACCTACCGTTAATGGACCGGGCGGGATTTGAACCCGCGACCTCCACGATGCCAACGTGGCGATCATACCAAACTGATCTACCGGCCCTCGTCAGAGTAAGCAGTATAAAAACTATTAAGGATTTTGCATAGTTCAAATTCCGCCATCCACCAGTTCTGGGGAAATAGTTTAAACAGAGCGCTTTCCTACTAAAAACCTGGAGGGTAGCCTTGTATTGGCTGATTTTTGAGTATTAAATGTTGAGAAAAAGGGGAATCTAAAAAGTTGGGCTATTCTGCTGGTGCCGGATGTAACTTGCGCCTCTGGAACATAACCATTGCCGCAACTGCCACTGCTACAGCAGCAACCAAAACAATGACCAGTATCCAAATGCCGCCTATTGATATGCCCTGAGCTGGCAGAACGTTTAGGCTTATGGTTGAAGACTGGGCTGTGCATCCATCAGCGTCCGCGACAACAACGTACACTTGATAGCTACCGTCGCTGGTCGGCGTGAAAGCCCATGTGCTTGAAGTTGCACCAGAAACCGCCGCGCCGTTCAAATACCAAGTGTAGGTGATTGGCGTGTTTCCGCCGCTGACTGAAGACGTAAACGTCACCGCTTGTCCCACAGTTGTAGATGTTGCTGAAGAAGTTATGGAAACACTTGGAAGAGCCACATCCTCGCCACGGGCAATCGCCGAATTGCATTCCTTTATTAAGGCTTGGGCGCGCCAGTGATAGTCAAACAACCCGGTGCAAATCTCAAACTTTTGCTTCGCTGCAGAATAATGCTTCGCGTAGAAGTACTTTAAGCCTTGAATGAATGCTTCATCAACCGGACCGAGAACATTCTTGCTCTTAACGTTCGCCTCGCTCAAAATGCTGCTTGCAACATTGCTCTCAATCAAAAAGTTAAAGCCCGCCACCTGAATTCCTTCCCGAACTGCGCCCATGCTGCAAATCCCTATGACCTCACCATTATCATTTAATCCAGGTCCACCGCTCATTCCGTAAGTTAGGCTTGCACTCGTTTCAAAGCAAGGCGTCTGTTGGCTTGTCAACCTTTTCTGGCTTATCTTGCCTTCCTTCATGGAAGGCGCAAGCAAGGTTTCAACACCTAATTCCTCTGCAAAAACAGTCACGTCAGCAAAACCAAAAGAATACACGTTAGAGCCAGTTGAAACCTTAGAAGAGTCGCCCATAAGCAGCACTGGACAATAGTTGGACGGCGGCTCAATCTTCAACAAAGCTATGTCCCTCTCAAAGAAGGGGCTGACATCTATTATCCGCGCAGTCCACCCCTTGCTCTTGACCTCTGTTAATGTAGGCCTAACTTCTCCGAGAACAGCATATACTTGTCTAAGGGAATCTTTGATCTCGCCATAAGTCATAACATAGTCCCAAAGCAGCGCTTGCTCTTCAGGCGTGAGAATGTAGCCAGCATCAGCCAACTCCTGAACTATCACTTCAAATGCGTTTTCCACTAGGAAATACTTAGTGTACAAGTCTTGAGTTATGTCTTTGTGGGTGAAACAGAAGATAACGTGACCAGCGGTCACAATGTAGCCATCTGCAGTTACAAAGAACCCAGAGCCCAAAGCAGCCACGCTCACTGGGACAGTAAAGTAGAGGGTTGTTGGCACCCAGTTTACGTCGGGGTAATACACTTTTATGTTCGCGTCGATCTGCGAGTAAATGAGCACAGTGGCGGCTTCGCCAAGCTCGGCAATCATGTTGGACGAGTATTGGGTTTCAGCTTTGCATAAGCTAATTCGCTGTGCAATACCAATGCTTGCCATCATAAGCAGCAATAGCATCAACAATGCACTGCAAATTTTCTTGATTTTAATCCCTCCAAACTTTTATGCGTTGAAAAATAAAACAGCTACTGATAAATAGTTTATTAATAATAAATAAAATAACAAAATATTTATTTTAATTAATCGAAATTCGGATTTCGAATTAGAATATGAATCATAAAAAGAGGAAACTATAGTATCAGCTATTTCCCTTTAATTGCTTCGCTAAACCTTTTGGCAACAGAAGACCAGTCAATGGCTTTAAAGAACGCCTCAATGTAGTCAGCTCGCTTCAGTCCGTAATCAATCATGAACGCGTGCTCAAAAACGTCCATAACAAGTATTGGAAATGCGCCCGAAAGATGCCCAACATCATGCTCATTCACCCAAACATTAAACAGCCGCCCAGCCGCACTATCATAGTAAAGTATCACCCAACCTATGCCCCGCAACGCTCCAGTAGCCCTAAAATCCCTCTCCCAATTTTCAAGTGACCCAAAATCCTCCACAATCTTTCTGGCTAAACTTGAGTTCTTGTCAAGTTCCACAGCGGCTTTAGTCATATTGCCAAAATAGTACTCGTGAAGCCTCATCCCATTGAATTCCCATCCGAACCTCCGCTTTATTTCAGCATACTCCGTAGTCCCAGTCTTTCCTTCTTTTAACAACGCATTTAACGCGTCAGCCAACTTATTCGTGTTAGCAACATAACCCTGATAAAGCGCGAAATGGTTTTTTAGAAGTTGGTCGCTGAAACCCTTCAAACCAAGTAGATAGTCAAAATTTTTCGGTTCGTACATGCGTTTACCTCCACATTTTAAGGTTAATACCTTTGTTTCTTTACGATAACCTTATAAATCCGTCTGAATTTATAAGTTTTATGTCCGAAAATCGGATAAAAAACAACGAACCACCCATAAAATCGGATTAGAAGGCTAAAGTAATGGTTGACGAACTTGACCTAAAAATCCTCGAATTCCTCCAAGAAAATGGAAGCCTACCCTTCACGGAGATAGCCAGAAAACTGAAGCTAAACGAGTCCACAGTAAGGAAGCGGGTTGCAACTCTCCAAAAAGAGGGAGTCATCAGAAAATTCACAGTAATCGTTGAACCATCAAAAATAGGCTTCGGCACAATTGCAATAGTAGGCGTGGATGTTGACCCACCAAAACTTCTAGAAGTAGCGGAAAAACTCTGCAAAATCCCAGAAGCAAAATATGTAGCAACATCCACGGGAGACCACATGATAATGACTGAAATCTGGGCAAGAGACGGAAAAGAACTATCGCGAATAATATCAGAGAAAATCGGAACAATAGAAGGCGTCAAAAAAATCTGTCCCGCCATACTTCTCGAAAAGTTAAAAGTTTAATCCCCAAACACTACTTTGACTTAACGAACTTTTTACCAAAAGTAAAGACCAGCCACACAATTACGCCATAGAAAACTCCGTTAAACACCGCTATAACCAGAATCGTCGTGGGAACACCAAGCACCGGATAATCTGTTTCTGGCACGCCAAGAAAGCTGTAAAAAGCTTGTCCTGGAGGTATGCTGGAAACAACTATTGTAGCCATAAGAAAAATTATGAAAACCGCCAAAAAGACTACGGCTCCCTGCCCCTTCATCCCCCTATCCCTCGCACCAGCTACAACAGCACAAAATATAAACGTTGCTATGATGCATATAACGCCTTTACCTAAAACTTCATCAAATAATCATCAGAATACCCTATTTATTAAAAAAGCCAAAATTTCGGTTTCTGTGGTGTCGGGGGGTTAGGTTTACACTGTCGTTTAAAACTGTCACGCTACGAGTTTTCAGAGGCATTTGGTGACGCTTTAGGCTATTTCTTCATTTTCTGACAAAGTTCATTTTTGTGGCGGCATATTGCTGTTCCAAATATCCCTGTGCAACTTCCAGCCAGAGGCGGCATGTTTCCAGATGACGATATATTTCCCTTTGTCCTCACCGGGGTTTTGCCCTTTTGGGTGAATTTTGAGAGTATAACTGCCGATTTCGTGAATTGTGTCACCACCTCCAGATAATTCCATTGTGGTCAAAACTGCATCCTTCACTCCCATCTGGATAGCTGCTCCCCAGAATTTCTCGATTCCTTGTCTTCCCCGAATCATCTCGCTATTCGGTGGCAAGAGAATTGCATCATCTGTGTATAAGGCAGCGACGGCTACAGCATCACCCCGGCGTAACCCCTCACCAAATTTGAGATTCGCCTTTTCAATAGCCTTACGAACCTCTTCAGCCATTTTTCCACCTCCCTTTTCTTCTTGGTACTTGTATAGCTCCCCACCTCGGAGCTGGCTTATATCACTAGAAGCGACTACCAGTTACCTTCTAGCAGAATCTCAAACTTAAGAAGGGGCAACTCTGTATTTATCATTTTTCATGATTTAAAGGACCCGCGATTTTTAGGACTTGAACAGCAACCCCTACATAGTTTCGATATTATTTTGGTGAAGTTGACAGTTTTAAACCTTTAATCGAGATTCAGTGCGGGGGGCGGGATTTGAACCCGCGGAGGCCTACGCCAGAGGATCTTAAGTCCTCCCCCTTATCTTAGGCTTGTCTGGCACCCTCAACAGCCTATTTAGACCTAGCTCGGGTACCCCCGCAGACCCTCGATTTTGAAGAGTCTTAAAGTGTTTTAAGTTTTTCTAAGATATATTTAAGTTGGAACACCAGATATTTCAATTGTATGGGCGGGTAGCCTAGTACGGATAGGGCGCAAGCCTCCTAAGCTTGTGGTCGTGGGTTCAAATCCCACCCCGCCCGCATACGATGAACATCAAGGTCGCTGGTTTTGGATTCTTGTGCCCGAAATGTCCACGTACAACCTTATGGTTATCACCTTTGAATTCTCCTAGGAACCGCTTGAAATTAACCGTTATTCCTTTTTCTTTCCGTTTTTTCTAACGTATCTTCTAAGATTTCATGCACTATCACTTGACATTTTTGTTTACCGGTTTCTGTATCCGTTCGTGCAGCCGCACTTTATTTCGTTTGCAAGTTTAGCTATTTCGGACAGTTTTTGAAAGGGGTTCTCCAGATTTTCTGAGTATATCCTTGCGTAGGCGCTTCCAACAACTACACCGTCTGCCCCGGCTGATACTATGGCTTCTGCGTGTTCCCTCTTTGAAATGCCGAACCCAACCATTACGGGAATGTCGGTTTTCCCTCTAACTCTCTGTATAAGCTTCAAAGTTGAAGCATCAAGTTTTTTCCTTGCGCCAGTGACCCCTTCAACCCCTATGAGGTAAATGAAACCAGATGCATTTTCCAATATTTTGCCAAGCCTATCTTTGGATGTTGTAGGCGCCACTTGGAGTATCAGATGCAACCCCGCCTCCTCAACGCGCTTCATTAATGGTTCAG
>Ga0315298_1006406_pt1 | contig 16087 bp, 12 predicted proteins | sample WHS_1_MG_FD_203077 | JGI IMG/M metagenome (GOLD analysis project Ga0315298, IMG submission 203077) | Extremophilic microbial mat communities from Washburn Hot Springs, YNP, Wyoming, USA - WHS_1_MG | ecosystem: Environmental > Aquatic > Thermal springs > Hot (42-90C) | place: USA: Wyoming... | reverse complement strand
TTGGGACTACGGGCGTCGCCGATAATGGAACGGCTCCCCAAGGCTCGGGGACCGAATTCCATTCTGCCCTGAAACCACCCGATAACCTTTTCCTGGGCGATGAGGTCAGCCACGGTTTCGGCCAAGAGCCCGTTGCCGAGATACGTGTACGGATATCCGTGTGATTCCAAAAAATCCTTGATATAGCCTTCGTCAAACGACGGGCCTAAATAAGAGCCATACTGCACATCGTGCACGTCATCCGCGAAGCGCTCATTGTCCAAGAGCTGATGCCATACAAACAGCGCCGCTCCCAACGCGCCGCCGGCATCCCCTGCAGCGGGCTGTATCCATATATCTTGAAACGGCGATTCCCTTAGAATGCGCCCATTCCCTACGCAATTGAGGGCCACGCCTCCTGCCAGGCATAAATAGCGTTCTCCTGTGAGCTTATGAATATGGCGAGCAGTCCTCAACATAACCTCTTCCGTCACCACCTGGACTGATTTCGCCAAATCCATCTCTCTCTGTGTCAGTTTGCTCTCCGGTTTCCTCGCAGGTCCGCCAAAAAGTCTTTCAAAAGCAGCGCCCGTCATGGTCAAACCATAGGGGTAGGTGAAGTAGTCCATGTTGAGTTTGAAAGACCCGTCCTCTTTGATATCAATCAATTCTTTCAAGATAATGTCCACATACTTTGGCTCGCCATAAGGAGCAAGTCCCATCACCTTGTATTCACCTGAATTTACCTTGAACCCCGTGAAATAAGTAAAAGCGGAATAAAGCAACCCAAGGGAATGGGGAAACTTTATCTCATAATCAATGCGGATCTTGTTCCCTTCGCCCACACCAAAACTCGTCGTCGTCCATTCTCCCACGCCGTCCATCGTCAGGAAAGCCGCTCTTCGATACGGAGAGGGGAAGAAAGCGCTTGCCGCGTGCGCTTCGTGATGCTCGGGGAAGAGAATTTTCCCTTTGTATCCCATGCTGGATCGAATAAGGTCCGGTATGCGGAGCTTCTGTTTTAACCAAAGAGGCATGGCCAAGAGAAAGGACGCTAGACCGCGGGGCGCAAACGAAATATAGGTTTCCAGCAGTCGCTCAAACTTGATGAACGGTTTGTCATAAAAAGCGACGTAATCAAGATCGCTTGCAGTGATCTTGCCTTCTTTCAAACAATATTCGATGGCATCGTGAGGAAAGCGATGGTCATGTTTCACTCTGGAAAAACGTTCCTGCTGGGCCGCGGCTATGATGCGTCCATCCCGTATCAAGCATGCGGCGCTGTCATGATAAAATGCTGATATTCCCAAAATATTCATAGATCCTTACCTGTACACGCTCCAAGACCTCAGTGCGATGACCCGAATAGAGTCGCCTAATGGGCGGTATCGGAGATATCTTCCTGTCATGGGCGTTGGGGCATAGTATTCGACCCCCGGCCAGCGGAAATAGTGGTTCACCTCTGCGCTGCTTCCTCTGACAAAGGGCTGCCAGGCCTCCTGATCAGTGGAAATATCCACCTCCCATCTAGCGGGCGCGGCGCTCTCATCTCCCCACACAAGCCTAAGCCTGCTCACCTGTCTCGTCTCGCCCATATCCAATATTAATTCAGCCCGATCCGAAGGGCCAAGGTCCTTGGATAGATACAAACCCTCGCCTGGATAGCCCGCCAGTATATGCCGTACATGATACTGCGGAGCCTTTGGATCAGGGGCATAGACGATGCGCCCCGACGCTGCGAGATCCCAAAAATATTCGTCTTTCCGGCCGATCTGATCTGCCGGCGTCAGCGCCTGGCCGAGGATATGCTCCTTCACGAGATTGGAAAGCTCTTTTGCCAAGAGATAATTAGAGCCGGCAGTCAAATGACACCAGTCTGTAAAAACCCATTCAGATACGTCGTCAAAGTACTCCGAAAAGTCAACGAGAAAATACCCACGCGCCTGGGCGCTCTCGATCAACCGTTGTACCAGCACCTTATATACCTTGTCAGAAGGTACGCCGTAATAGTCCCTGTACCCTTTCAAGCCGGCTAACACCTTCTCTTTTTCGTGCAAGGGCTTTTTGGTGGAATAAAACCACGGTTGAAGCGCTATGATATGGGGAACGCCGTCGTTTGCCATTGCGCTATGATAGTTTTCCACCACCCTGACTACCGTGGCGATGTTTCTGTCCAGCCTTCGCGACATGTCCTCGACAGAACGCTCGTTTTTCTGAATTTGTCCAGGGGAAACTGGCGAGGCTCCTGGCTCAACCTCGACAGCGCGGAGTTCCTGAAAAAGGTCTCGACCCGACCACAGATAGGCCATGAGATAGGTATTATTCTTGAGCCACAATGTGAGATACGACGCCAACCCAGGTCTATTGTACGCGTAGATATCCTGCAAAATATTGTGAAACTGTCCTTCTGCGAAATAGTCCCAATCTGAGGTGAGTTTGCTGATAATGGGCAGCTCGTTGGCTCCGTCCAGGGACACAATCAAATCAGGGCTGAACCTCCTGAGCTTTGCGATATACCTCATGAGGTCATGCTGATAGGCATAACCCCACACCGCCGCGTTATAGACACGTATGCGCTTCCCCTCGATCGGCGCCGTGGCGTTCAGTATCATTTCCATAGCGTGAGAAATTGTCTCGATATACGGGATCGCGTACCATCCCATGGCTGGCGCCGCCTCGCCAATGGCCCCCATGCCGTACGCCGTAGACCCGCCCGTGAGAAAGACGCGATATTCATCAGCAGGCTTCTCCACAGGTACCTCTCGGGGCTCTCGCATCCCCGCGCTGTTGGCATATTCGTAGTTGTTGCCTTTGAGAATGTTGTATTCAAGACATACCCCAGGGACGAAATCGTAGTCATAGTGGGAAACAGGTCGATTAAAATCCTTGCAGGCCATGCTGACGTCGCTGGGATACACTGCCCCGAGGTAGGACCTCTTCAATGCGAATCTCGCGAGATTTTCTACACCCCACAGAATGAGTGCGACGGCTAATAAAACGAACCCAACATACAGCAGTACGCTCAAAGGACGCACTATGTATCTTTTAAGGGAGCGGCCGCTGGATCCTTTCTGGTCCAAGGCGTCGCCGCTCTTTTCCTCACGCAAGGCATTGCTCATACATCACCCATCGATTCTTTAGTAAATGCCTCTCATTTATTTTATCCATGTCATATCATCAACGATTCAAGAAATCGAGTCTCTGGCCGCAAGAGGGCGAGCCCCAAGCTCTCTGGGATGTTTTTCAAAGACACCCAAAGCCGCGTGTGGTTCATGAGATCGTCGTAAGATGCCCATTTAGGTATTTTGATTTTGTGGACAGCGCCAAAATTATCTATCGCAGTATCAGGAGCTTCGCGTGATCACACGAGGCGGTCCTGAGGCGGCAGGGTTGGACGCGGGCGTGTTTCGAGCAGTGAGATACTCTGTTTCTTTATTGGGCTGAACGAGGAGTGGGACTGGACGTGAAGAGTTTTTCCATGAGAGAAAAGGCAAGAGTCATCGCTTATTCTCCACAGTTATCACGAATTTGCTTCGGGTCGCTCGCAATGACACCCGAGGGGCTTTTGTCATTGCGAGCAACCAAAGATGACGCGGCAATCTCAGCCAGTATGGATCAATCACTCAAGCCCTTGTCGAATCCGCGGTTCGTTTCGGGGACCGCTATGCAAGCAGCCTCCTGAAGATTCTTAACATTGTTGTCAATCCCATTTCCGTATGTCTTCAATGGTTTTTTTCGCGTCGGCCAATGCGCCCGAGGGCACGACCTTGACGCTTCCTTTCAGTTTGGTGACCTCGCGCAGAGTCTGCTCCACCTTCTCGATAAGCGCCGCAGTTTCCTCTCCCTTCAACTCTACTTCGAGACACATGATGTCGCGGTCGTCCTTGCGATCCACCACCAGCCGACCTCTCGATATTTCCGGATGGGATTCCAAAACCTTCTGCACCTGCGAAGGGTGGACGAACATGCCCTTGATCTTGGTGACCTCGTCTGCTCTGCCCAGTATCCTGGTGAGACGGGGACCTGTACGGCCGCACGGACAATCGTCTTCAATCATCATTGAGATGTCGCCTGTGCCGAATCGAACGAGAGGGTATATCTTGTTGTTGCAGGTGACGACCACTTCACCGACTTCGCCGGGGGGCAAGACTTTCCCCGTCGCTGGATCGCAAATCTCCACAATGACATCGTAATGAATGTGCATGCCTGTGAGCGCCGGACATTCGTACGACACGCACCCAACATCTGCAGTGCCGTAGGCTTGTCGGGCAAGCAGCCGGTATTCGTCCATAAACTTTCGTCGCAGCGATTCCGGCACCATCTCTGCCAGCACCAATCCTACTTCTAGTTTAAGATCTTTCCTTACGTCCACCCCCATGTCCTCTGCCTTCTTGAAGATGGCCATAAGAAAACTAGGCGTCCCTACGTAGCACGTCACTCCCAAGGCTTTCATAATTTCGACTTGGGTTTCCGTGTTGCCGACGCCGGTGGGAATAACCGTGGCGCCTACTTCAAGGATGCCTTCTTCAAACATGTGTCCGGCCGGAGTGAGATGATACGCAAAAGTATTGACCACGAGATCGCCTGGTCTAAATCCAATGGCATACAGCGCTGCCTTGAACCGCCAATAGTCCGGAACGCGCCCCACAGGATCATATATGGGCCCCGGCGACTGATGTATCCTCACCAGATCGCCCATGGGTACGGTCAAGAAACCGCCGAAAGGCGGCCTTGCTTTTTGAGCCTCTGCGAGATCTCGCTTGTGAATAATAGGCAGCTTTTGCAGGTCTGCAACTTCCTTGATGTCAGCAGGCTTCAAACCTCGTTCATCCATTGCAGCCTTGAGAGGCGTCCCAGATCGGTACGCCAGTTCGACCACCTCTCTCAGGAAGCCCTCCTGATAAGATCTCCGGGCGTCGGAAGACAATGTCTCATTGGGGTTTATTATTCCTGATGTCCTGTCAACATGGTGCATGTTCACCTCCGGCTGTGTGAAGAGTCAGTAATATTTGGCGAAGAATCAGTCGTCGCGACTTGTACAAGGCTGATCAAGATGAGAAAAAACTAAAACGGAATGGAAAGCAAGGAAAAAGTTGTCACTTGCCGAGTGTTTTACCCGCAACGCTTCCCAAAAGGAGTATGTGAAATCTCCGGAAGAATGTAGAGCGATCACAGTCTGATTGAAAAAAATAACCGGCGTCCTCCATGCGCTGTTGCGGCATGGCTGATCACCGGTTATTTATTCTTGTGGGCCTAAATCAAGCGTTTGCCCCGTTGATCGGGATGCGCATTCACCTCTCGTACCTACCCCTGCATTGAGGGGTGAAGGGACATCCTTCTTCGCATCAACCCGCGTGATGTTGTCACGGCGCCTCAGAAGAGGACCGCGGAACGGCGCGGGTCTCAGGGACTATTCCGCAGATCAAGAGCGGCTCCGCCTGATTCTTACCAGCACCACCACCGCCAAGGTCGCCTGACCTTGACCGCCACCACCGGCCCACAGTAGGTCGGTACGGCGCAAATCACAGGCCTCGGAACTGCCACGGTTACTACGGGAGCACACACCACAGGAGCACAAACTACCGGGGCGCACACAACGGGAGCGCATACCACGGGCGCACAGCGCCATGCGAATGCATCACCTGTGAGCATGCCAGCGCTAACCGCGATGCAGATGCCGGCCAAGATCAACAGTACCCTCTTTCTCATTTTCAATACCCCCTGGGTTTGATCTCGAACTCACTATACACCATATATCGCAAAAAATCCAGTAAGATGACAAATAAAAACATGAAGTTAGTATTTCATATTTTTATCAAGAACCTGCGGAGCAGTCTTATAGCAAAATCTGGAAGATTCTTCTGCAAGTCCCTGCGAAAAGCATGATCCTGAGACAGAATCATGTGCCTGAGAGCGCCCTCGTAGTAGCGCAACCTGCCTGATGCGTACTTGATCGTTTTCCCCGGAATCGGTTTGTCAAGCTTCGCCTGTTCCAAGGCTACATACCAAGCATCACGCGCTATCACATCGATGTGTCGCTTTGCCACAATCTCACGTTGCTCGGCGTCCAATGTGCGCCACGTCTCGTGGAATGCTTTTTCGAGGCCGTCGCGCCACGAAGCGAAGGTATTCTCCACGATAAGGCCGGCCCTGATGTCGGTTTCGGTATAGGGCGGCGCGTTGCTGTAAAGGGAAGGGTGCCCAAACCCTCCGTAGGCCACCATCTTGATGTCGGATTTCCCGCGGATGAATTCCAGTGTATCTTTGTCTCCTGCCGTCTCCAACGGCGCCAATCCGATCAAAGGGGGCATCGAGGCGAGGAAAAAGTGATACTGCCAAAAAGGCACCCTGCCCAACGAGACAACTCGACCACCCAGCGACTCCAGACCACGAAACGGCGCGCCGACATGATAGAGAGGAAGATCATATCGCTCTATGAACTGCCTGAGGGCCGCAACAAATGGCGCTCGATTGGCGAAAAGGGGCAGCGCGTCGCTGTTGGTCAACAACACCCCTCGAGCTTTCTTTGGGCTTCGCAGAGCCTCGGGAAAATCAAACGCATTGGGACATACCACGGTCTTCTGAGACAGCTTCACTCCAAGAGCGGTTTCCAGCATGGTAGCCAATCTCGCAGACGGTACCGTCAGCGTGCAGGATGCCTTGATGGCCTTGGCCACCGTGTCCCTGTGCAATTCTGATTCCGAAAGGTACGAAGGAGCGCCAATCATGAAATCGTCTATGTCATAGACATATCTGCTCCCCACACGCTCCTCGAGATGTCGTATGAGCGCAGAAAATCGAATCCTCTGGAGCCACACCACATGAAAGAACTGATCGTCAGGTACATTGAAGAGGGTAGGGTCCGTGGTGAAGTAGTCAGCGATAAGACCTTGTCTTTTCAAGGTGAGTAGAGGCATATCCAAACGCAGAGGCCTCACGAACCCTGCGTCCTCGGTGACTGCCAGCACACTGATTTTGAGAGGACGGCGTACCACTAGGACTCCTGACATCGCGTCTGCGCAAATACGGCCCGGGCAACCCTCAGCAAGACTGCCCATCGTATTCGGGGAAAGCGATCAGATATTATTTGCGCAGCCCCAAGATTTCCATGCCCACTTCACCTATCAAACCGATTTGTTGGAAGAATCTTCTCGCTTTTCTTCGGACTCGTCTTCTGCGCGTCTTGCGAGAGGCATACTCTAACAGCCACGCATCCTGGCCCTTGAGAAGATCGAGAGCCCCCGCGTCGCCCTTGGAGTACGCCCGCCACAGCACAAAAAGGCTGAACAACTCAAAATCTACTCGTGAATTTTGTCGCAACGCTATGAATATGTCCCGGAGTTCGTCCCCGGACGGGTGTCGCTGCATATAGGCCGAGACCTGCCAGGCCAGTACCATATTGTCTTCTATTTGACCAGTTGCGTCGTCCTCCCGGATCGTGTTTCCTCCGTGACGGCGGTAATCGGTCAACTCCTCTTCAATTACCGCAAATTTCTGTCTCGATGCCAAGCTTAAAAACATGAACCAGTCATGAACATACCGAAGACCGACAAACCCGCCCATGTCAAGCAGCACAGAGCGCTTTGCGAAAAGGCTCGAGGTCGTGATCAAATGATTTGCGACCAGCAAGGAAGAAAACAGCGATGATGACTGGGATGAGTTACGCCTCATGGATCGGTAGCGTGCAGCGTAATATGAGTACTTCGAGAAAGGCTGGCCTGATACGTTTATGTACCTCACCCGTGAAGCGCTTGCCTCGAGGCCGGGGCGTGCGGCATGGACGTGGAGATGACGCTCGAGCTTGTGGGGTAGAAAACGGTCGTCCGAATTGAGAAACGAGATCCAAGAACCTTTGGCTTCAGCTATGCCGCGATTCAACGCAGCGTGCGCTCCTGAGTTGGGCTGCCTCAATAGTCGCAAGCGAGGATCTTTGTACCGCTGCACGATGTCGGCTGTGCCATCAGTGGAGCCGTCGTCAATGACGATCATTTCCCAGTCGCGGACCGTTTGGCGCAGCACTGATTCCAGAGCGTCGCCCACGAAACGCGCGTGATTATAGGCAGGAATGACAACCGATACCAAGGGCATATGAGACGCCTGCATGTCGCTCGTATATCGTTCGGGAGATGTGGATCGCATTCCGCAAGCGACAGCGCTTTTTGAGTATGTCTCTGAGCGCCTTTGATGAGCCGATCGTCGCAAGCGCTCACGGCGCTCCCAGAGCGCGGCGCCTATCTCTGCGTCGCGTAATCCTTAAAAGCATATTATCGACCTTACCACTTCCTCCCGCGATCACAAAATCATAAAATAAAAATAAGATTCGCGACTAACTTGAGGTTCACCGCCGCAGGCCCTCCATCGTCAGGAAGCAAAAAAATGAAGAAACCTTCAAAAACCAGTTGAAATTATTGTTGGTTCACATTACTTGTTCGATCACTACTTCATTGAGGAATCTCTGGAGAATGATGACATGGGAACAAAAACACTTGCGCTGGTCTTTGTTGGCGTCGTTTTGGCAACGTCCTTGACCTATGGCTGGGACAATCTTCGGCCGCCTCGTACCGCCGCGGGGACGGCAGCTTCCCAATCGATAGCAGCGCCGCAGTCCTACTCCTCGTCAAATCAATCGGCTGCGCCGCCTGTTCCCAATACCCCGCAGGGGAGCATCCCCAACGACGTTTCCGCTCCCGTGGACGCCTCAGGATGGCCGGTCTATCCCTATCCGTCCTATCACAATCCTTTCTACACAGAAAATGCAGCGAGGGATCTGTTTTCGGGGACGGTTGACTGGATCATAGGCTTTCCGACCACCGTGATGGATCGCCTCTCCAATTTTTTAGATCGGAAGGTCTTTCCCCAGACGCCGGCGACGCACGGCGCAAGATCGTCGAATCCCAACGGCGTGCAGCCGCTATATGTCGCGCCCGAGAAACCCGCGACTCTTCCCCCGGCAAAGCCTTATGTCAGGGATGACGCGAAGGGCCGTTGAGCTACACCTGGGCGCAGACGCATGCAGAACGTTCCCGAAAATGATGAATACGCGTTGGCGCGAAACGCCATGGTGGAACGCCAGCTCGCTGCGCGAGGCATACGGGACCGCCGCGTACTCGATGCGATGAGGACTGTCCCAAGACATCTTTTTGTGGATGAGCGCCTGCGCGCAGAGGCGTACGACGACAACCCGCTTTCCATCGGCTACGGCCAAACCATCAGTCAGCCGTACATGGTTGCCATAATGACCGAGCTCCTTGCCCTTGGAGGCGGCGAGCGGGTGCTGGAAATCGGTACAGGGTCCGGTTATCAGACGGCGGTGCTGTCGCTTCTTTGCAAATGGGTCTATACCATCGAGCGCATACAAGCGCTGTCCACCCGCGCCCAAAAGACCCTTGAACTATGCGGATATCACAATATAACCTTCAGGGTTGGGGACGGGACTCGAGGCTGGCCCGCCGAAGCCCCTTTTGAAGGAATCATCGTTACCGCGGGCGCGCCCACGGTGCCGCAGGTTCTCTTCGATCAATTGACAGAAGGAGGCGTCCTCGTCATCCCCGTGGGAGACAGGTTCTCTCAAACCCTCAAAAGGGTCGTCAAAATAAACGGTCGGATGAAGACGGAAAGTCATACCCCTTGCCGGTTTGTGGACCTGGTGGGACAATACGCATGGAGAGAGGACTAGAGAAGGTCAGAACTACCTCATGAAGATCTACCGCAAACTGATCCCTAGCCGGCATGAATGATGATCGTCTCATATTGCGCTGCGACTGCGCAAAAGCTGCATCCTTCGAAAAGGACGTCGTTCGCCTTGCAGGGGGCGGATTCCATGAGGCTGCAGCCGCCCAGAAGGTCCATTCTATACGGCGGGCTTGTTTCACTGGGCCGCGCAGCCCCAGCGTTGAGACCTCATGGCCGCGCGACCTCTGGCGATGAAGCCCCATCGCTGCCTGCTTGCTGAAGGAATACAAGATCGTCAAGATGTCGAAACCCGTAGCCAATGAGTCCCATACCAAAGTAACCTCAGTGAATGCGCCGTCTCAGAGGATTATGGAACTGCTGCGCTGGGCAACGCTCACTGTTCTTGCGGCGATGGTCTGCGGCTGCCCTCATGTCAACTCAGGACTTCCGCCGCCTCTTCGCATGCCGTTTCTACAGGAAAGCTTTCCGGCCGAAGGGACCTATCACAAAGTGAAGGCGGGTGAAACCCTTGATGCCATTGCACTGAAATACAGAGTGGATCCGCAGTACCTCGCAGAGGTCAACAACATCGAGCCCCCTGACACCCTGAAGGAGAATATGCAAATATTCATCCCAAAACCCGCGGGCCCGTCCAACGAAAAAACTGAGGAACCGCAATCTCCAGAGCCTCCTATCCAGAGGCAAGCCGGCGAGATGATATGGCCTGTACAGGGCAAGGTCGTATCGGCATTCGGGGTGTCTGAAGGCGTTCAGCGAAACGGCATAGCCATCGAGGTTTCGCCTGGCGCTCCTGTTTTGGCCGTGAAAGAAGGAACAGTGGGCCATGTCGGGGCCATACCAGGCTATGGCAATGTGGTCCTCATCGAACACGCAAACAGGCTGGTGACGGTATACGCGCATTTGAATGAGACGCGAGTCCATCAGGGCGACAAGGTGACACAAGGCGCGGTCATTGGCATAATGGGCAACCCGGGGCGCAAAGAAAAGCCTTGCCTTTACTTTGAAGTGCGCTCAAAATCGAAACCTCGGAATCCCTTATTCTTTCTTGACAAAACACCGCAAAAGGGACTGACATGACGTCGTGGCTATCCGGAACAACCATCAGCGCTCCCTTCACCATAGGCTCAGGCGTAGTCGCAACAGCCCCGTCGGTGCTCGCCCGCCTCGCTCGGGAGATACCTCAGCTCGGTTTTGTCACCACCAAGACGCTTAGCCTTCTGCCGAGAGAGGGCTACCGTGAGCCCATCATTTATGAATACTACCCAGGCTGTTTTATCAATGCGGTGGGACTCGCCAATCCAGGCGCCGCCGCATTTGTACGCGACATCGCGCCGCACCTCCCGCTCCACAATAACAAACCTCTGGTAGCCTCCATTATGGGTGAAAATCCCGACGAATTTGTGGCCTGCGCCAAAATTCTCGATCCCGTGGCCTCGGCCTTTGAGCTTAATTTCTCGTGCCCACACGTAAAAGGCGCCGGTCAAAGCGTCGGATCGGACCCTGAGGCGGTCAAGACCATCATACAACTTATGAAGAAAACGTTTCCAAAGCCTGTTATCGCAAAGCTTTCTCCAAATCTAGGTGATATTGCAACCTCAGCCCAACTCTGCGAGCGCGCAGGCGCAGACGGGCTCTCACTCATCAATACAGTGGGGCCGGGCCTTATCTTCGACGATGCAGGCATCCCCATACTGAGTAACGAAGTAGGCGGCATGTCCGGCAGAGGCATCCTGCCCATCGGTCTCAAGGCCGTGAGAGACGTCGCCAGAGTGGCGCACATTCCGATTATCGCTTCCGGCGGCATCGCCAGCCCGTGCGATGTACGTGCTTACCAGAGGGCAGGAGCCTCTTTTTTTTCCGTTGGCTCAGCCCTCGCAGGAAAAAACACGCAGCAACTCATCAGCTTCTTTCAATATCTTGCGCAGGGGATCGATCCGTCCACTCCTCTCCGTTCCCCTCAGAGTCCTGATCAACGCGAAGGCCTCCTTACGGCCTATACCAAGACGACAGTGCTCAGGAACTCGCCGGCGGCTGACGATCTTTTTGTTCTCGATCTGGCTGATGCGAGGCCATGCAACCCCGGGAGTTTCTTCTTCCTCCGGATTCCCGGCGTCGGCGAGAAACCCTTTTCCCCGATGTCGCACAATCCCCATCGATACCTGATCCGAGCCGTAGGCCCTTTTACGAAGAGGTGCCAGGCGCTTCAAACAGGGGACGAGATATACCTGAGGGGCCCGTACGGGAATGGTTTTCTCGAGCCGCCCTTGTCTCGACCACTTGTCCTTATTGCCGGCGGTACAGGGGCAGCTCCTTTGATCATGGCCGCCGCAAGATGGCAGCGGCAGGTGGGGAGGATGTTCATCGGGTTCTCCAAGGAAATCCAAGCTCACTTCAAGCGTGAGCTCGAAAGGACTGTCGCGAGAGTGCGCGTCGTGGTCGATGCGCCGGGCGAAGTCGGCGCAATACTGCGCGAACTTGCCCACGACATGAGGTCCGAAAAAATCCTTTACAGGAATTGCGTGGCGTTCCTTTGCGGTCCAAGACGGATGACAGGAGCTGCGGTGGCATTGCTCCTCGACGCTGTACCGCGCTCCAGAATATTTGTCGCAAGGGAAGACCTTATGAGATGCGGTATAGGACTCTGCGGGAGTTGCGCCACAGAACATGGACTGCGCTCCTGCATTGATGGGCCTGTCTTCCCGCTCGAGTACGAACAGCCCTAAACATGAGCGCAAATTCCCGAAACAATTCTCATGATCATCTCCAAGACCAACGGCTCGCTCGGGAGACACTTCCCGCAGCCATAGCGGTGAGGCCGTGGCCGCCGAATTTAGCCCAACGTATTGAAGCGAGGTGCACATGAACAAAGACGAATTGATGAGAGCCCTGGCGGCATGGGGCGCGAGCGCGGCTCGTGTTGCGGATGTGAGCCTGCTCAGAGGCATTGAGACAGAGCCAGCGGACCTCCTTCATCCTTTTACCAGGGCGATCAGCATCGGGGTGCGTCTAGCGAGCGGGATCATAGACGCAATCGAAGATAAACCCACGCCGCTGTACCAACAACACTATTACAAAGTAAACGCGCTGTTGGACGAATTGGCGGTGAGAATTTCGCAGTACATAGAGGACCACGGAGGGCGCTCGCTTCCTATTCCAGCCTCGCAAGTCCTCGATAAAGAGAAGTGGTCTTCATACATCTCCCACAAAGCGGTGGGCATAGCAGCAGGACTAGGTTGGCAAGGCAAAAGCCTCCTGCTGGTCCATCCTGTGTTTGGCCCCCGAATAAGGCTGGCTACTGTCCTGACCGATCTCGATATAGAACCAGATCCGCCCATAAAAAATCAGTGCGGGACGTGCTCTGAATGCGCAAAGGCGTGCCCCGTGGCCGCGATCAAAAACGTCAACACGGAGCGTCATTACAAAGAGAGGGATGAGGCGTTGTATTTCAAACGATGCCTTGACCACGTGACAACCAACCCTGACCGGCTGCCTTTTATAGAACACCCACTGTGCGGCGTGTGCATCAGGGCGTGTCCGCGAGGCAGAAAGAAAAGTCCCATGGACCGCAGCGCACAGCGGTAAGCGTGGTACCTGTCCTCGAAAGTAACCACGAATTCAATGAGGCCACCGTCATCTCGATTGCTTGTCCCCGTCCTTTTCAGCGAAGCGAGAAATCTTGGCCTGAGGACCAAGATTTCTCAGTGGCAGGCTCACTTCGTTTGAGCCTCGCTCCTTCGATCCGACAAAGGACGACCTTTCCTGGCTGTCGCCGAGGTTTTCGAAAGCGCTCACAAACTCGATTATGCGGCCCTCATGCCGGCAGAAATTTCGAGAACCCCTATAACCGGCCTGCAGCAGCGCCAAATGTATGATAGGATAGCCCCTGCCCCTGGACCTCAAAAAATATTGCGCAGTTTCAAGGAGGCCGCATGGAAGATGGTCAAAAAGACAAAGCGCTGACCTGGGAATTAGTGGAAAGCCGTACTGACCGCGTGTACAACTTGTTTTCAGTTGCCATTCATAAAAATGTATCCCCTCGGACGGGAAATGTCCACGAGTTCCAGGTCCTCAATTCACCAGACTGGGTGGCGATTATCCCCATCACCTCAGACGATAAGATGGTCCTTGTAAAACAATACCGACACGGCTCCGGGGAGATTTCTCTGGAACCGCCAGGCGGGCTGGTCAAGCGCGGCCAGTCTCCCGAGCAAAGCGGCCTTGAAGAACTCGAGGAGGAAACCGGCTATCGATCCAGCTCGGTGGAACTGTTGGGGTGGCTCTACCCAATGCCCGCGTTGTTTTCAAACAAATTTTGGGTTTACTTGGCCAGAGATGTCGTCCCCACGGGGAAGAAAAATCCTGACGAAACCGAAGAAGTCCAGACGGTCATTATGCCGGTCGCTGAAGTACGGGACGCCGTCCGAACTGGCGGCATCAATTGTGCGGTGATGGTGGCGGCTTTGCACCTTTTCTTCGACAAGATCAAGGAGATGGCGTGACATACGAGCTGCCGTAATCGATGACGAGATTGCCCCGCCGCGCTCGCAAGAACGGCGAGCAATAACCCATCATTGCCTGGAGGACAAGGCGACTCGGCAATCTCAGTTCACAAACCTTATACTGGGTGACTTTCTCCAAGAGCGCCCTTCTCCTCGGAATGAGGATTTACAATATCACGTATGAGCCGAGAAAGGCCGAAAGATTTAGCCGCTGTTCCACGGGACGCCGAGACGTCTCGAAGAATATGAATGAAGATGAAAGGAAAACAAAATGGATGTGAACGTTTTTGGTGTGGTTGGGGCCGGCCAAATGGGCAACGGCATCGCTCACGTTGCAGCAGCCGCTGGTCTCCAGGTCATTATGAACGACATCTCCCAGGAATTCGTGGACAAGGGGATGAAGACCATCGAAAAAAACCTCGACCGATCCGTATCCAAGGGAAAGATGACCGCTGAGGAAAAATCTCAAATCATGGGCCGTATATCGCCAAGCACCAGTCTGGATGACTTTGCCAAGGCGGACTTCGTGGTGGAAGCCATCATCGAAAACCTTGACCTCAAGACGCAGGTGTTCAAGAAGTTGGACGAAATTGTGGCGCCGGGAAAGGTCCTGGCCAGCAACACTTCTTCCATCTCCATCACCAAGCTGGCCGCGTGCACCAAAAGACCCGAGAAGTTCATCGGCATGCACTTCATGAATCCCGTGCCAGTGATGAAGCTTGTGGAGATCATTAACGGCCTGGCCACTGACAAGGAAACCACCGAGCTTACCGTGGAACTCGCCAAGAAGTTTGGGAAAATCCCAGTCGAGGCGCAAGATTTCCCGGGTTTTATCTCGAACAGGGTGTTGATGCCCATGATTAATGAAGCCATATTTGCCCTGTATGAGGGAGTCGGTACCCCTGAAGCTATCGACGAAGTGATGAAACTGGGGATGAACCATCCCATGGGGCCTCTCACTCTGGCTGACTTTGTGGGGCTGGATACGTGTCTTGCCATCCTCAATGTGCTCTATGAAGGCTTCGGCGATCCGAAGTACAGGCCCTGTCCCCTGTTAAAAAAGTACGTGGACGCCGGCTTCCTCGGGAGGAAGTCGGGACGAGGCTTCTACAAATACTCGTGACATGACCGTTGTAGGAAGGGGCTCATGGTGAATCTCTGCCATCCGGACGCAACAAAATCGTGCGCTGCATGCTGCGGACTCTACAACGCGCCCGTCGCGACAAGAGATGTCCTGCATGATCGCCTTGCGGTTCGGACGAGCCTCTTCCGCCGCGTGGTTCGCTCGCCTGACGCAATTCATGCGTTTGAACAGGACATGGTCGCCCGCGAAGGAACGGAAAGCCTCGACGCAGATATTCACGTGTGCCGTTTTGTCGGCTTTCTGGACCCCTTGTGCCGGACCGTCGGATGTCTGCTCCATCCCTCAGCCCTCGGGAATCACGGCGTGGACCTGCGAGGATTGTGTTACTACGGTAGCCTCGCCTGCAAGACCTTCTTCTGCGACGCGTGGCGCGCGATTCCCGAGCGGCATCAGGTCATGCTGGCTGACCTCATCGATGACTGGCACCTGTGGGGATTGGTCGCGACGGACGTGGACTATGTGTCGTCCCTGTTCGGACTCCTCGAATCAGCCATAAATGCGCCGCTTGACCCAGCGGTCCTCAAAATCAGCCGCGCTCGAGACATTCTGATCAAAATGCTGAGCTGGAAAAATGAGTGGCCGTTGGCGCAAGATTCTCAACGCAGAGTCAGTCGGTATCACTGCCATCCCAGAGCTGACTTTCTCAGCGCAAATGGCGATGAACAACTGCACGCCATGGTTGAGTGTCTAAACGCAACCTTCGGCGTGGAAATACCATTTCCCGCGGCTGCCAGCGCCATCAAGTGCTCAGTTCAAGCCTTCGCAGCATTGC
>Ga0315298_1006404_pt1 | contig 16089 bp, 14 predicted proteins | sample WHS_1_MG_FD_203077 | JGI IMG/M metagenome (GOLD analysis project Ga0315298, IMG submission 203077) | Extremophilic microbial mat communities from Washburn Hot Springs, YNP, Wyoming, USA - WHS_1_MG | ecosystem: Environmental > Aquatic > Thermal springs > Hot (42-90C) | place: USA: Wyoming... | reverse complement strand
GTTTTTATTTTATCATGGAAACTACACCATTCATATTCATATGCTTAACCATCCGTAAAAGGGCAAAATAATATTGAGTCAAACATTATCTCGATTTTTCCTGGCTGTTAGCTGATTATTAATAGGCTCAACCAAGCTAATAAAAGCCTGTACCGGCAATTATCCAACATCCGAGTTTTAATTATTAAATTTTGGTCCTTCCGACTTTTAAATGGGTAAACTCGGGGAATCATAATTTTCAATGAGCGAATAGAGGACTCAACGATGAAGGTTTTAAAGATGGTCGGAGAGGAATGTTCTGTATTTTGTTGATATTTCTTCAATTGGCTTCATTATCGAGGACTTGGCCAAGATTCAAATTAGGTTTAAGGAACCAGGAATCTCTCATTTTTGCCCACGATATAGCCGGATGAGCCTTAATTTTAAATATTAAGATTTTATCAAAGTTAGAGTTCCTGAGTTAGGCGCTCTGCCTTCTATATAGCTTCTTCAAGGCTTTCTTCTATTTCTTCTGCTTCTTTCCTTGCCCGGTGTGGATCAAAACCGGTTTTCAGGGTCACAGCTCCGCCCAGTAGAAAAATAGGAACAACTTCCACCACATGAAGGAGAAGAGCGCAGCTCATGGCCACTTCGGTATCAACAGAAAATAATTTCAGAGCAGCCACCAGCCCCAGTTCAAAACCACCCACATTGGCCGGGGTATTAACTGCCGCCAAACCGAGATTAACCATAATCAGACCTATGATTGAAGCCACCAGGGGCAACTCCAGATGAAACGCCCGGAAGATAGCCCAGATAATCATAACCCTGAGAATCCAGGAAAAAAGAGCGGCCAGAGAGACCAGCACCAGATTCTTGGCCCGAAGAAGCGCTCGCCAGGCTGCCACAAACCTATTTACCAGGTCAAGAACTCTTTTTCTCCAGGCCGGCCAATTTTCTCTTTCCTCCCGACCTGAAAACCTGGCCACAGCAAACAGTAAAATGATAATCAAAGAAATTATTAGAAGTAATAAATGAAAAATTCTTTCCGCCTCTCCAGAGAGCGGGAAATAAAGTCCAGTCAGACCAATTAAAGCCAGAAAAAACAGCACATCCACCAATCGGTCAATGGCAAAAGTCCAGATGACCTCAGGAATTTTAATTTCTTCCTGTCGTGAGAGAAAATAAACTCTGAGTCCATCGCCAATTCTTAGCGGGAAGATAATGTTGCCGAAAAAACCCACCAGGAAAGCTTCCACTATTCTTTGAAATTTGGCTCTTCTCTTGACGGTTAAAACTATTTGATGCCAGCGAACTGACTCCACCACTACATTCAGGATATTAACCAGACCGGCCACCGCCACCCAACCCCAGCTCACGCCAACCATGGCTTTGACCAGTTCGGCCGGCTTTATTTTGTAGAGAAGAAGGGCGAAAAAAAGGATGACTAAAGACAGACCAATAAACGAAGCTTTCCGCGTCCTGTTCATCGATTTCCTACTTAATCTTTTAATCCAGATTCCGGACAGATGGCAAGTTGGAAATCTCAATCAACCTGGAGACAGTTACCAGCTGATAACCCCGGGACAGGGCAGCTTCAATTATAGTCGGTAGAGCCGCCACTATTTGCCAACAATCCGGATTTTCTTCTCGCCCCCGTCCATCATGGAAAAGAAGGATAGCTCCGTTCTTAAAAGCTTTTAGGCTACGCTCTACGATTACCTGTTCTCCCGGCCGGTCAGTATCCCAGACACCGGCGGTCCAGGAAATAAGCTTGTACCCAGCTTCCCGCACAGCTTTTTTCAGCCACGGTCCTTTCCAGCCATGAGGTGCCCTAAAGAGAACAGGTTTTTTATCCGTTAGAGAGAGAAGCAAGTCCTCAGTCCGTTTGATTTCAGCTTTGATCTCAGAAGGGAATTTCAATGGTAAAACTTTATGGTCATAACCGTGATTTCCGATTTCATGTCCTTCGGCAGCAATTTTTTTCACGGCCTCTGGATAAAGTGCCACCTTCCTTCCCAGAACAAAAAAGGTAGCTTTCACCTGATATTTTCTGAGTATTTCAATGATTTCCGAGGTAAAAGGTTCCGTCGGCCCATCATCAAAAGTCAAGGCCAGCAGCGGAAGATTCTTTGGACCTCGCCAGAAACAACGGCCAAAAAGCGGAGACCGGTGATCAAAAACTCCCCACAACCAGACACCAGCAAAAAGTAGAAAAAATATTAAAGCATAAATAAATTTTAAACTCGGCCGCGCGGGAAGGACCTTGAGGGCATCAAGCAGAGAAAAGAGCAAAAAGGTAAATAACAATGAAAGGCTGCTTACAACCAGTCCGATTCTAACTTTCATCCGGCTCCGAGGACTTCTAAATAAATTTTTTCCAGCCGGGGAACAATTATTTCCCAGGAATATTTTAGCGCCTTTTTCCTTCCTGCTTCACCCATTTTTTTCCTAAGAGTCTCATCCCGCAACAGACTCAGTACGGCATTAGCCAGGGCTGGAGGCGATTTGCGAGCTACGACAATACTTTCTTCTGGTTCGAGAATTTCGTTATAACCGATATTCTCTGAGGCTACAATGGGTTTACCCGAAGCCATCGCCTCAAGCAGAGTAATGCCAAAGGAGGCTTTATCCACTGGAGAACAAAAGATGTCACAGGTGGCATAATAATTAGGCCTTTGTTCCAGGACTGGTCCTTCAAAAAAGACATCTTCTCTGAATTCTGGCTTCACCAGGTCTAAATATTTTTTCTTGACCGGCCCGCCAACTACAATTAACCGTACTTCCTTAAACTCAGCTTTGATAAGGTTAAAAGCTTTCAGCATAACGTCCAGGCCATTGCGCGGGTCAAAACGACCAACAAAGAGCAGGTTTAATTTATCCCGGCTGAATTTTTCGAGCGGAAGAACTTCAGGCGAAAATTCAGTGGTATCTACACCATTAGGCAGAATTTCAGGCCTTAGTTCAAAATATTTGGCCAGAGGAATGATGCAGCTCCGGCTGACAAAAAGCTGACGATTTATCCTGTTTAAATCTTTTTGCAGCCTGGACTTCAACAGGCCATATAAAAAATCATGAAAAAGGTTATTGTCAAAATAGGTATGAAAAGTTCCCACTACCGGAGACCTGGCCAGCTGTAAAGCCAGATAAGGAAGAGTAGGGACTAACGGAGAATGGATGTGAACCAAATCAAATTTTTCTTCTTTAAAAATGTTTTTTAGCTCGGAGATTAATTTCAGGCCAACGGTAAACCGACCCCAAGAGCCATTAGCATAAACTGGAACGCTTTGCCCTATTCTAATTATTTCTAACTTAGCCCCATTCTTCAGCCATGGTTTGGCGGGGATAATTGGCTCCTGCTTTGAGGCCCTGGAAGTGATTATTTTTACCTGCCAGCCTCGGGCTGCTAAACGGATAGCTGAATTATAGACGTTCTCTGTTATCCCCCCCAGAAGGGGATAATAATACTCACTAACTATGGCTAATTTTGGCATGGCCAGGTATCTTTTTAAAGGAGGGAAAAAGAGGAAGGCGGGAGTAGCAATTTCCCGCCTTCCTTAGCTGAGTTTACCCGATAACTTTAACTGAACGAGCGATATTCACTCCGCCCTTGCTCACGTAGTACTTGATCTCAACCTTGGTGCCGGCCGTCAGCTTGTCAACAGTGATGGCTTTGCCGTCAGCACCCGTCAGAGTAGCGTTGCGGGCCAGATGGAAAGTAACTTCTTTCTGATCAGCACCTGTAGCCACGATCTCAGTCGGGGTTTTCTTGGCTGGATCGCCTGGAGTTACTTTGCTGATGGTGCCCGTAAAGGTTTTAGCCTGGGCAGCCGGCGGATTAGCCGCCTTTTGCTGGGCAAAGGTTAAAGAAACCAAACCCAAAACCAGAACTACCGTTAAAAGAACGCTTAGTTTTTTCATTTGCGTCCTCCTTTCGCTATAAATTTACCACCTGATCCATTAAAAGAGCCTTAAAAGAAGATTAAAATTTTTTAATCTTCAGCCTGAGGAAAACGCAGACTAGCATCCGGCGGGTATTCAATTTGAAACAAGGATTTGTTTAAGGAGTAAAAATTTATTAGTGGCTGGCAGGAGACAGAGGAAGGATGACCACAAAAATGGCCCCCTGTCCTGGCTGGCTGGTCACTTCTATTTTCCCCCGGTGAGACTCAACAATGGCCCGGGCAATGCTGAGACCCAGTCCAGAGCCAGGAGTAATATTGTCTTTGCTGCCCCGGTAGAAGCGGTCAAAAATATGCTGGATTTCTTCCTGGCTGAGACCAGGACCCGTATCAGAGACACTGACCCTGGCCTGGCGGTCTTCCTGCCCCACCAGAACTTCTACCCGGCCGCCTGGTGGGGTAAACTTTATGGCATTATCCAGGAGGTTGATAAACACTCTTTTCAATTTTTCGGCTTCAGCCAGCACCTGTGGCTCCGAAAATTTCCTAAAATCCAATAAAAGGTTTTTGGACTCCGCCAGCACCTTCATCTCGGCAACCACCTCCTGTACCAGTTCAGCCAGGTTAACCGGAGAAAGGGATAAAGAAAGAGTTTCCGCCTCCACCCGGGCCAGGGTTAAAAGCTCATCTACCACTTTGATGATGCGGTCGATTTCTTCCAGACTGCTGTGAAGTGTGTTTTCATATTCTTTGGCCGAACGAATTTTTTTCAGGGTCACCTCCAGCTCGCCCTTGATGATGGCCAGTGGAGTCTTTATTTCATGAGAGAAATCCTCAATGAACTGGCGCTGAGAAGTAAAAGTGCGGTCCAGCCGGTCCAGCATCTCATTAAAAGTCTCGGCCAGGAGCCTGATTTCATCATGTGTCTCCGGAAGAGTTAAGCGCATCTGCAGATTCTCTGCCCCAATGAGCCGGGCTGTGTTAATCATATTTTTTACCGGACGCAAAGTGATCCCGGCCAGAAACCAGGATGATAGCCCACTCAAAATTATAGCCAGCGGCAAAATCAGAAAGAGAATCAGTCTGAGTTCTTTGAGTGTTGATTCCATGGAACTTAAGGGTGTCATGAGGCGGATGAGATAGCTCACCTGGTTATCAATCATCACGGGGAAAGTCAGGGCTCGAAAAGGTGTCAGCCGCCCGGGAATCATTTCAACCTGTAAATCTTCGAGCTGGCTCTGGCCCTTAAAAGCAGCTTCCAGGACTTCTTTTTTTAGGGGAACACTGCGGACCATGGTCTTAGTTGAGGTAACTTCTGTTCCGCTGCGATCAAAAATGGTCACCACAATATTAAACAGCAATGGATCCCGGGATCTCCGGTTTACCCAATTATGAACCATGGAGACAAAAGCTTCTCTATCCAAGTGGTGGATTTCTTCCAGAGTTATGCCCTTGGCCGCGGCTTCCATTTTTTCTTTTTCCCAAAAATTTTCTATAGAATCCACCACTCCGTCTGCCCGGCTGAGCAGCAGGTCATCAATATTCCGGTTGAGGCGCCGACCAAAATCCTGGTAAAGATAAAAACCGAAAATTATCAAGGTCAGGGAAAAAACAATGGTGTAAAGAAAGATAACCCGGCCTCGAAAAGAAGTCGGCATTAATCTTTTTTTTTCCATTTCTCAACAATCATCAGGCCATTTTCATTTATCACGGTTCCTGGCTGCCCGCTTCGGGCCCATTAGTTCAGCAGCAGTTAAAGCCCGGGGCTACCAATCTTTCCGGCCCTGAAAATCACAAACATCGAACCCGCTGCCATCCTTTCTTTATTTTACTCCTTAATCATATAACCGCGCCCCCGAATCGTATGAATCAGGGGACGCTCAAAGCCGCGGTCAATTTTCTGACGCAGACGGTTAATGTAGACATCAATTACATTAGTGAACGAATCAAAGTTCATATCCCAGACATGCTCGGCAATCATCGTCCGGGTAACCACCCTGCCGGCTTGGCGCATCAAGTATTCCAGCAGGCTGCTTTCCTTTACCGTGAGTTCAATTTCCCGGCCGGCTCTGGTAACCCGACGGCTGAGCAAATCAAACTCCAAATCTGCCACCTTAAGTTTAGTTGGTTCGGGCTCCGCATAAGAACGGAGCAATGCGCGGCAACGAGCTAACAGTTCTTCAAAGGCAAAAGGCTTTGTCAGGTAATCGTTAGCGCCGGCATCAAGACCGGTTACCTTATCTTTTACCGAATCCCTGACCGTCAGTATTAAAATGGGGATGGTGATTTTTTCCTGGCGAAGTTGCCGGCAGAGGCTCAAGCCATCAATTTTAGGCAGCATCAAATCCAGAATGATTAGGTCGTATTCATTCAGGTGAACCAGCTGGTAGCCTTGCTGGCCATCGTAGGCTACATCAACGCTGTATCCCTCCTCCTTTAGTCCGCGACGGATAAATTCAGCAATTTTCTTTTCGTCTTCAATGACCAGTATTCTCATTTTTTTTAATTATATTAGAATTTCCAAAAAATTAGAATAGAGCCATCAGCCCGAGACCGTTGAAAATAAAAAAAATAAAAGGAACCTTTACCCCGGCTTCTTCGTCTAAATTAGTGAAGGTCAGAAAGATGACCAAAATTAAAAAAGGAGAAAGAAAATGAAAACAAAATTAGGAACAAAGATTTTCACGCTGCTGGCGGCCCTGGTTATTTCGGTCGCGGGCTTTGAATTAATCGCCACTGGCTTGAGTCTGGATAAAATCATGCTGGCCGCCAGACCGGTGGTGGAGTCCGTTTCCATCTTCACCCACCTGCTCGGATAAAAAGGCCACGAGAAATGAGCCAAGAGTTTTTAAAATCCTGGCGGCGCAACAACCTTAACGCAGGCCACAGTGCCCACCGCCAGGTAAGGAAAATGGGGGACGCGGTCGCGCCCCGGAAGTCGGTCGGTACCAGTTGCCAGCCCGCAAAAATTTAACCGGCAGCTAAAACGCCTGTACCAATAATCTGGAAAAGACCGAATTCTCTGGTGCGTCAGACGGAGCGAAAACTTTCAGGAACAATCGCCAGTAAAACTCCAGTAAAAATTAAATAGGTCATGATAAATTTACTTTTTCTTTCTGAGACTCTGTGATCGCCCTTGTTTTTAAGAACAACAAGATAAATATCCATCCCCCACCAAAAGAAACAAATTGCCCAGGATATATACTCCACAAAAATTTACCTTTTTACTTACCGGACGCAGAAATATTTTATTTTAGTTCAGCGGATCAGGCAAGTGAACTTATGAAATGAAGCTACCTTTTTAGGAAGCGGCGGAGGAAAACATCAACTTCTTTCAGGCCCAGGAGCCGACAACCACCGTAGAAGAACAAAAGAGAAAAGGTGCCACAGACGATGGTCATGGCCAGCACTGGTAGAAAAGTCAAACCCACTCTGGGGGTCAATAGCCGATAGGCAAAAATACCAGCCAGACCGGAAACTGCTGAAGCCATGGTCAACTTCAAGAAATACACATAAACAGGTCGGAAATCCACCGGCCCGATTTTTTTCGGCAACCAGAAAATCAAAAGGTAGATGTTTACCACGCTGGCCACCGAAGCCGAAAGCGGGAAAGCCAGAAAGCCCAGAGGCTTCATCAGAGACAGGTTCATGACCACGTTGAGCCCGATAGAAGCAAAGCTGGCATACATCGGCGCCCGGGCATCCTGGTGAGCATAAAAAACTGAAGCCACGTTGCGCAGAGCAGAAATAAAAGGAATACCGAGGGTGTAGAGAATTAAAGCCTGGCTCACAGCCGCCGTATCTTCTGCCGTAAAATGGCCGCGCTGGTAAATAAGACGTGTAATCGGCTGAGCAAAAAAAGCAATCAGGATAGAAGAAGGCACGGTCAAAAAAAAGACCATCTTGAGCGAATCCATCAGGCTGGACTTAAGCTCTTCATTTTTGTTATCAAGCACCAGTCGCGAAAACCGAGGCAGCGCTACTGTACCCACGGCCATACCAAAAAGACCCAGCGGCAGATGCATGATGCGGTAGGCATAGTTGAGCCAGGTCATAGAGCGTTCTGCCTGGTAAGACACCAGGACGGTGTTGATAAAAACGTTGATGCGAGAGCCGGCCAGGCCCAAGGCCACCGGGATAAACAGAGCCATAACCTTTCTAAATTGCGGTTGATGCCAGTTAAGATAAAAATGGTAGCGATAACCACGGCGGAAAACTCCGGGCACCTGGATGAGAAATTGCATCAGGCCGCCAACGGTAACTCCAAGAGCGGCTCCATAAATAGGGTCACCGCCGCGAGCTGTATACCAGCTGAACATGGCCACCGGAACAGCAATGGAAAAAACGTTGAAAAAAGCTGGAGCCACCGAAGGGACAAAGAAAGAACCCTCGGTGTTGTGGTAACTCATAGCCCAGGCAGCCAGCGAAACAAAAAGCAGGAAAGGAAACGTGATGAAGGTCAGCGAAGAGGTCAGGGCCAGTTTCTCTGGAATACGGCTAAACCCCATGGCCACCAGGGAGGCCACTGGCCGACGGAAAATCATCCCCAGGATGGTAACCGCACCCACCACCAGAAGCAAGGTGTTTAGAATGTTGGAAGCTAGGAGGTTTTGCCGTTCTTTGCCTTTGCCTTTTTCCTCGGTCAGGACGGGCACGAAGGCAGCGGAAAGCGAAGTTTCGGCAAACAGGTCGCGCAGCAAGTTGGGGATACGGAAGGCAGCGTTAAAGGCGTCGGTCGAACGGCTTGAGCCAAACAGATGGGCAAAAACCATTTCCCGAACAAGGCCCAGCACCCGGCTGATAGCTGTGCCGATAGTGAAAGACCTGACGCCGCGGGCGATGTCTTCTCTTGGCTTGCTGTCCATGAGCCGCTCTTTGAACTCCTCTGCCGGACAATTTAGTTTGTTTACAGATTAAAACTTTATCTTTCCAAATTCAATTGTTATAAAAATAGAGGATTCATTAAAATAGAAGATTTCAGAAAAAGATTCAATAGCCACCGGCAGCGCAAAGGTGAAAAACCAGCTTTTTAGAATCCGCGTTAATTCGGATTTAACTTTCATCATCTCAGCAATTGGCCAGAGGCCCGTTAAGAAATCTGAAGAGCCCTTTTCTAAAATTAGAAGTAAACTTAAATCATCAGTTACGACAGGTGGTTTTTGGTAAATTAAGGGAATTAGGCAGAACAATTGTGCTGCGCTAAAACTATAATTATTGGCAAAAAGTAGCCCGCTATTACCCAGAAAATAGGTGAATGAGTATAGTTTCCCCCGTTTTTAAATCAGAGGGGTTTTACCGGGGATGGCCACTTCGAGCGGCGGCAGTTCGCGGAACTCCATGTGCGGCGGGGTCAGGTCCAGTTTGGAAGCGTTAATCACCCAGTCCCAGCTCAGGGCCCGTCCAGTGTAGGCGCTCATCCGGCCCATGATGGCCGTCAACGTGCTCTCTGCCACCTGGCGTCCTTCGTTCAGCGGTTTGCCGTTCTTTATGCTGTTAATCAGGTCAATGTGCTCCTGGACGTAAGGGTTGGGCGATTCTTTTTCTGGTTTGTAAGGCTTCGGTCCTTTGATGTAGCCGTCGGCGCTGTCCGTGTAAGCGAAGCCTTTTGTTCCCACCACACGCTCGGAGACGTTTTCGGCCGCTCCGGCTGTCTGGCGGCACATGCTCATCACGCGCACACCGTTGGGATACTCATACTCCACGGCAAAATGGTCATAGACATTGCCAAACATGGGGTCAGTGCGGGCTGCCCGTCCGCCCATGCCCATACATTTCACCGGGTGAGTACCGAATGCCCAGTTGATGACATCCAGGTTATGGACATGCTGCTCAACGATGTGGTCGCCCGAACACCAGACGGTAAAAAGCCAGTTACGCACCTGCCATTCCATATCCGACCATTTTTTGATGATGCGGTCAGCCCAGTTCTGAGCCGCTCGTTCGACCCAGAGAGCACCCATGTTCCAGTAGCACTGGGCGGCCACAATTTCGCCGATATCGCCGCTATGAATGCGTTTCATAATCTCTACATAATGGGCCTGATGACGGCGCTGGGTACCGGCCACAATGGCCAGACCTTTTTGTTTGGCCAGCTCAGAAGAAGCGATGACCGAACGCACCCCAACCGGGTCCACGGCTACCGGCTTTTCCATGAAGACGTGTTTGCCGGCTTCCACAGCCGCTTTCAAATGAGCCGGCCGGAAAAACGGCGGAGCCGCCAGAATCACCAGGTCAACGTCAGCTTTTACCACCTTCTCATAGGCATCAAAGCCCGTAAAACAGGTTTCAGGCGTGACCAGGACGCGCTCGGCCGGAAGCCGCTCGCGGAGGCGTTTTAAGGAATTTTCCAGCATGTCGGGGAAAAGGTCGCCCATGGCCGTGATGACCACTTCCGGCGAAGCAGCGGCGCAGTCCAGAGCGGCGCCTGTTCCACGGCCTCCGCAACCGATGAGCCCGACTTTGATTTTTTCGCTACTGCCTGAAGCGAAGAGAACTCCGGTGCCTGAAACGGCGGCTACGGCCGCGGCCATTGAAGCCGTCTTGATAAAATCCCTCCGGCTCAGGCTAATTATTTCCTGGCCCTGGCTTTGTTTGCTTTCTTTTTCCATTTTTTTCCTCCCGATTTTTCCTGTTTAGTTTTCTTTTATCATTTTCATCTCTTTATTGTCCAGCATTTTTAAAGAGCCAAAGCTTGACATCAGAAAAACTATTTGGATATAGGATTGGTTATAGGCTAAGATTAGCCGGAGGAATAATGTTAGATTATAAGATTCATAAGAAATTGGTTTTTAAGTTGTCTGCTGGAACCATACTCTTCCTGCTTCCCTCTCTTCTGGCCGCTTGGCCAGGTGGTCTAAATATTTCAGATAATCAAAAATTACGGTTGGTTTCTCCAGACCGCAATTTAGTCCGAATTTTCAACTGGGCCAGAGAAACATCTCTCAGTTTCGTCGGCCTGGACCGCGACCCGGTAGGGCCCTGGTACGAGGCTGCTTTGCCTAAGCGGGAAGCTTTTTGCATTCGTGATGTCTGCCATCAATGTATAGCAGCCGAGATACTCGGTTTGAGCCGGCATAATTTGAATATGTTTACAAAATTTGTGGAAAATATTTCTGAGGCTAAAGATTATTGTTCCTACTGGGAAATTAACCGCTACAATCAGCCGGCTCCCGTGGATTATTCTTCAGACCAGGATTTCTGGTACAACCTGAATGCCAACTTTGACCTCATTGACGCCTGTTACAAGCTCTATCAATGGACGGGCAACAAAACTTACATAGAAGATAAGGCGTTTGACAAATTTTTCCAATTAACCCTTAATCAATATGTTGAGAGATGGCAACTGCAGCCGGACAAAATCATGGACCGTCCGGCTCTGATGAACCTGAAACCTGGAACGATAAAATATAAATTTGCCCGGGGGCTGCCTTCCTACGATGAATCGCAGGATGACCTGACGGTGAGCAGCGATTTGCTGGCTATGATTCTGAATGCTTTTAGAACTTACTCTCAAATCCTGAAGTTGAGAGGCGAAGAAAAATTAAGTGGGCAGTATTTAAAGAGAGCTATGCAGTATGAAGAGCTTCTTGACAAACTCTGGTGGGACGAGAATTCAAAAACTTACTTTTCTTTTTATAAAGCCGATAAAAAAGTTTATCACGGCGGCATCAATGGTCCCCTTTTTCTGCTCTGGTACCAGGCCGTGAAAAATCCGGACCGGATTAAAAGCACCCTGCAGGAACTGTTAAAGGCTCCCGTTCAGATAGAAGGGCTTTCCTATCTTCCTGTCTTATTCTACCGCTATGGATACCATCAGGAAGGCTATGAATTCCTGACCAGAATTTATACCAACGAAAGACGTCTTTACCCCGAAGCCTCGAGCGGGGTAATAGAAGGAATTGTCCGGGGAATGATGGGTGTGGAGTCAGAGGCTTCAGAAAATAGAATTACTACCTGCCCCCGGCTGTTACCAGGAACCAGGTGGGCCCTGGTAGAGAATATTCCTGTTTTCGTCGGGCTGATAACTGTCCGGCAGGAAGCAAATAACCAAACTACTCTAATCAACAACTCGGCTAAGGAATTTATCTGGAGGGTGGTTTTCCCGGGTTTTTCGCCGGAGATAAAAGTTGAAGGGAAAGGTCTGCAGGCAAAACAATTTTCTGACATTTTAGGTAACGTTTTTTCTTACGTAGAAGTGAAGATAAAACCAAAGAGTCAACTCACAGCCAGAGGCCTGGCCCATTGAGAAAGATGAAATCTTAGCCGGCAAATATTTAAAACTCTGTATTGCTGAATAAGACCGAAAACTTTGAGCTGGCCACGTCGGGCGGGTATTGTCGACCGGAACGTTGTTTTAATAAAGCTATTTAGCAAAATTAAAAAAGAAGGTCCTTCCGACTTTTAAATGGGTAAACTCGGAAAATCATAATTTTCAATGAGTGAATAGAGGACTCAACGATGAAGGTTTTAAAGATGGTCGGAGAGGAATGTTCTGTATTTTGTTGATATTTCTTCAATTGGCTTCATTTTCGAGGACTTGGCCAAGATTCAAATTAGGTTTAAGGAACCAGGAATCTCTCATTTTTGCCCACGATATAGCCGGATGAGCCAAAAAGAAAAAATTTAAGAAGGAATCTCAGAAGGAATCAGCTTCGCGGTAGGCCTGAATGACAGCCAGCTCACCTTCTCGGCCGGGCTGGCTTTTACCATGCTCCATGCAAAGCACGCCGTTGTAGCCTTTCCCGTGGATGAACTTGAAAATGTTCTTGAAATTCAGCTCACCTGTGCCTGGTTCCTTGCGGCCAGGTGTGTCGCCGAGGTGAAAGGCGGCTATCTCGTCCCAGCAGGCTTCAATGTTGGGAATGATGTTGCCTTCGGTGATTTGCTGATGGTAGATGTCGTCAAGGATTTTGACCGAAGGGCTGCCGACCGCTTTGCAGATCTGATAAGCCTGGGCCATTTTGGTTAGGAAAAGTCCGGGGTGGTCTTTGGGGTTCAGTGGTTCAAGGACAATGACCAGGCCAGCAGGTTCGCAGATTCCAGCACACCACTTCAGGTTTTCAATGACATTGGTGGTTTGATAATCCCAGTCCATCCGCTGGTTGTAGCGCCCCGGAACCATCAGGGCCAGCTTGACGCCGGTGCGCTTTGAAGTCTCAAGGGCTGTTTTGATTTTGCCTTTGAGCATTTCGCGAACTGATTCGTCTTTAAGAACAAAAGATTCCACGCTGAAATCAGCGTAGGCGACAAAAGGCCCGATTTCCAAACCCAGCTTGGCGGCCTGGTTAGCAATGGCTTCCTGCTGGGCTGGCGGGCGCCCGGGCAAACCATTATCAAAAATTGCTCTAAATCCCTGGTCAGCGATGATTTTCATCTGGTCCAGGGGGTCTTTGCCGGCCGAAGCCTCAAACATGCCAAACGGCGGTGCATACTTAAGCTTGAAGGAGCCGGGCTTAGGTGAAGTGGGTTGGGCTGGAGCAGGTTTTTTGCTAAGTGACTGTGACCCGGCCAGGAGAGAAGTTACCGCTCCAGAAGCCAGGACGGCTCCGGACAGGCCCGCTGCCTTCAAGAATTCACGCCTTGATTGCTTCCTTTTTATTTCCATTAATGATTCTCCTCAATATTTTTTTCTCAATGTTCTTTTTAGGTCATTTTATGAAAAATATCATTAAAAAAACAACTTCTATCTCTGGACTTAAAATCTTAGCCACCTTATTCCTTCACGACTCGGCCGGAAGCGACGGGCCCGCAGGTTAGAGCCGGCCCCCTCTTCGTAATAAACAACCAGGATTGAACCATCCTTCAGATTGACCATGGAGGGATAGGCTCCTAGAGCCTCATCAATTATAATATTCTCGCTCCAGGTCCTGGCTTCATCCAGACTGTAATGCAGGCTGGTGCCCGGCAGGCGGTGGGCCAGGACAATAATGTCCTCGGTGGTGCGCAGCAGATAAGGGCTGTGCCCGGGAAAACCAACCGGCTTGGAGACCGACCAGCTCCAACCCCCATCCCGCGATTCGGAATAACACATGTTTTCGCCCCGACTGCGCTGGATGGCATAAAGGATGCCGTTTTTAAGAACAATGACATCGGTTTCAGCATCGAGCGGGTAACCTCCGTTATCAATATCTACGGGTCTGGACCAGGTGTTCCCGCCATCCTGGCTGATGGTCACAGCACCATAGCTCTCCGATTCTGTCTGGCGGTAAAGCCCGAGAATCAACCGGCCGTCTGGAAGCTGGCGCACCGGCGAACTGCAATAATAATCGCTGGCAATAAGCTCCGGCTGAGACCAGGTTTTCCCGTTATCATCAGACATTACCAGCCAGGAACCCAGGCCTTCCCAGCTTGCACCCTTTCTTCTCAAAGAAAAAAAATTACAAAGCAGGCGGCCGTCACTTAACTGAACTATGGACGGGTCGCGGTCATCATCGGGACCATCATAAAGGACAGCAGCCGGACTCCAGGTTCGGCCCTCATCTTCAGAGATGGTGTAACAGATTCTCCCCCCACGAGGATGATCATTATTGGGCAGAGAAACATGGTCATAACCGGCATAAAAGACCACCATCAGTCGGCCGTCTTTCAGTCGGCAAACATCGGGAAAGGCTTCGTAGCCGCCGGCGCCGGCATCCTTTAAAACATAAATAAAATCCCGGCCCGGCCGCAGCTCCGGTTGGCCCTGGCTCTGATCAACGGCCCGGGAACAGGTAATCCAAAAAGACGATAAAAATGACCATAAGAAGGCCAGGCCCAGATAAACGGCGGCGAAATTTCCCACTAATCTTTTAGTGCTTGCCTTTCCATAGCTTTTTTTCGTAGACACTTTTTGTCTATTTATCTCATACTCCGGCCTTTTGTCAACTTAAAAAATGACTGCTCTTTTTGATTTTTCAGGTGATGAACAAAACAGCATAAGGATGCGCAAAATATTTTCAAGATGTCCCCAATTTTACTTTTTTCTTGGATAAAACAGGAAAGGCGGAAGACGTCACCTCAGGTTCTGGCCTCCTACTCCGATATTTAAGGGCTTTACCAGCCAGAGAGCAATATGATTTCTTGTAGATTTTCTCGTGAGGCAACGAATCAATTTCGTATAGATTTTAAGTGAGGCAATTCATTCTCTTGACAGCCTGCCAGATTGGGCTATAATGTCATTTCGATATTTGGCGAAATGAGAAAACAACAGATAAAGACCATAAACAAAGTGCTCTCGGCCCTGGCTGAGCAGAACCGCCTGCGTATCATGGCTTCTCTGCGCCTGAGGAAGATGGCTGTCTGCGAAATCCGGGAACTGCTGAAGCTATCTTTTTCCACGGTTTCCAAGCACCTGTCAATTCTAAAAGAAGCCGGGCTGATTGATTTTGAAAAAGAAGGTAAATGGGTGAATTATGAGATTAATCAGGATCTTCCCCCAGAAATCAAGAAGATCCTCGACCAGGTACTATCTTTTGTTTCTCAAGACGAGCAGATAAAAGAAGATTTAAAAGTGGCCAGATTTTTAGATAGAAATAAAATCTGTCCACTTACCGGTGCGACTTCAAAACTAAAAATACCAAGGAGGAATAAACTATGAAAAAAGCCGTACTTTTATGTGCCTGCAGCTTTGCCTGCCCCAGTATGAAGGAAATCAATTTTGCCGAACTGGCTGAAAGAATCCGGCTGGAACTGCCGCACGATTTCATGCTACTCCATCCTCGGCTCTGTGAGGGCAACGGAGAAGAATTGCTGGCTGACCTCATCAAAAAAGATGGCGTGGTCTATCTGACGGCCGCCTGTAAGCCGGAAAAACAGTACAAGCTTTTCCGCGACGGTTTTCAAAAGGCCGGGGTGGAAATGACTGAAAAAAACTTCAAGCCGGTCTGGATTCAGTTCAAGAACACGGACCAGGCCTTTGAAGAGATTAAAAAAGCTCTGGAGGAATTAGAAAAATGAGCGGACGTTCCCATTATCTTGGCATTCCCAGAGAAAAAATTCCCTGGTACCCGACCATTTACCCAGATTTGTGCACCAATTGCGGCGCCTGCCTTAATTTTTGCGCCAACGAGGTGTTTGCTCCGGGCGAGGCTCATCCCGAAGTGGTCAACCCGATGAATTGTGTGGTCGGCTGCAGCGCCTGTGCCCGGGAATGCCCGGCTGAAGCCATTAGCTTTATGAGCCAGAAAGAGCTGGTGGCTCTGCTGCAGAAATTGCGCCAGGAATTATCAGC
>Ga0315298_1006403_pt1 | contig 16089 bp, 13 predicted proteins | sample WHS_1_MG_FD_203077 | JGI IMG/M metagenome (GOLD analysis project Ga0315298, IMG submission 203077) | Extremophilic microbial mat communities from Washburn Hot Springs, YNP, Wyoming, USA - WHS_1_MG | ecosystem: Environmental > Aquatic > Thermal springs > Hot (42-90C) | place: USA: Wyoming... | reverse complement strand
GGCACCTTGAGGAGGTAGGAGGCGGCTTGGAGGGCGTCGTCGAGGGCGTCGAAGCGGGCCGGCTCCTCTCTAAATAAAGCTCTCACGTTCTCCCGCACCCACCAGACGCCTACCGGCGTGGCGAAGCCCTTATACACCTCCCGCCACAAGACAGCCGCCGCCTGCCGCCGCATTCTGTAGAGAGCCTCAGCAACGGCGAGCCTCGCCGCGTAGTAACATCCGCCGATTTCGGGATACTCCCTCCGGCCTCTGTACAGCTCGTAGTCGGCCTCTATGGCCAAGCCGGGGCCTGGGTTCCAGGTGGTGCCGGGCTCGAAGGCCTCGCCCCACTCGTAGGCCCACCTCGACGGCGCCAGTATGGCCAGGAAGAGGTTGTTGTAGACCCGGCGGACGTAGAGGTAGTAGCCGTCCACCTCTCTAAACTCCTTGATCTTGTCCACGAGGAAGTCGGACACTATCTTGTCCACGGCCGTGATGGCCCACCGCGTCGGCACAAGCCGCCTCCGCCTAGCCCCAAGCGCCCCCGCCGCCAAGGCCCGCGAGATGGCGGACACCTCCACCCCGGCTTGGTACAGCTCCACCACCGCCTCGTGGGCCTTGAGGTCTGTGTCGTAGTATGCCTTCTCCAGCGGCTTTGGGGGCTTGGGCTCCTCAACCAGCTTAAGCCCAGCTGCAGGCGCGGCGGGCCCCATGGGAGGGGCGTACTCGCTGAAGTAGGCCCCCCGCGGCTCCTTGGCGAACTTCATCTCGACATCCACCGGCCTCCCGGAGAGGGCTAGCAACTGGACATCCCGCAGAAGCCTCGGCGGGTCTGCGGCATCCTCCACAGAAGCCTCAACGTAGCCGCGGAAGAGGGAGAGACGCATGGCGAGGAACCTCTCCAGAGGCAGGCCGAGCCACCGAGGCGGGTCTTCATATATCGACGTGTCGCCGAGCTGAGGAGGGGCGGAGGGATACAGCCTCACCTTGGGGTAGCCGACCCGCCCTACGAAGACCGAAGGCGGGCTAGAGCCGAGGAGGTCGCGGCCGACTACTCTAGGCGGCGCTGCTAGTTGCCTAACCAACAGAGGGCAGTAGGTAAGTCCGCAGAGGTAGCGGCCGCCTCGGCACCTTATGCAGAGGTCACCCCTCACCTAATACAAGACTGGCGGCGGTGTATATAAACAACACGCCGAATACGACAAGGACAGCAACCGAGAAGAACTTTATTGTGAGCCACGTCAACCGGCTGTTAAGACGCCACCCCGACCTGACGGCGGCGGGGAAGGCGGTGATCCAGGTCAAGATGGCGAGGAAGAGCCCAGCCGCCCACTCCACGCCGAATTGGGCAATGGAGCCGAGCCCCGCCGTGAGCCACCAGCCGACTTGATAGGGATTAATGAGCCCCAGAGAGAGGCCTAGGAGGTAGCCCCTCACTGGGTGCTCCACGCCGGCGGAGCCCTCCTGCGGCGGCTTCGCCGTGCCTATCTTGTAGGCTAGGTAGAGGAAGAAGAGGCCGCCGGCTGCGTTGAAGGGGGCGAAGAACTGTTGCCCAAGCCCCTTCAAGACGCCGTAGAGGGCTACGGTAATGAGCATTAGGAGGAAGTCCGCCGACATGGCGCCAGCACCCACGGCGAAGCCGTGGCGGAAGCTCCTCAGAGACCACGCCGCTATCAATGCGTTCATGGGACCCGGCGGCACCGCCAGGCTGTAGCCCAGAAGAAGCCCCGAGAAAAGAGACGTGAAGTTCACAAAGCCCGTAAAGTCTCGACTTAAAACAGTTACCTCCTGGCGAGCTCCAGCATCATCCTGTGGAACACAGTGGTGGAGAGCTCGGGGTGGAACGCCGTCGCGACTATGTGCCGCTGGACCACGGCGGCGTAGACGGTGCCGTATCTGCCGTGCGGCATGGGGCCCAGCGGCTTGGCGCCTCCCCACGTCTTGACGAAGGCGGGAGCCCGGATGAAGACAGCCCTCACCCGGCCGAAGTCTTCAAGCTGGAGGTCCGCCTCGAAGGATTCCCTCTGCCGCCCGAAGGCGTTTCGGACCACCGCGGCCTCCAAGACGCCGAGGAGCGGCTGGTCGGTGCGGCCGACCACCGCGTCTACCACGTCGCTGGACATAAACACGGCGCCGGCGCAGGTCCCCAGGGTGGGGAGCCCGAACTTCACCGCGTCGCGGAGAGGCTCCAGGAGCCCGGCCCGCCTCGCCAAGAGGCCGATGGTCGTAGACTCGCCGCCGGGGATGGCCAGGACGTCTACCTCCTTCAGCTGGGCGGGTCTCTTGACGTACACCACTTCGAGGGGAACGCCGAGCTCCCCCGCAGCCCTCCGGAAGGCCTCTCCGTGTTCCTCCACGTCACCTTGGAGGGCGAGGACGCCCGCCTTCATATGCCTCTGGTCTGGAGGAGCTCCTCCGGCTTGAGGGCCCTTACGTCTATCCCAGCCATGGCGCCTCTCTCGCTTACCATCCTCTGCGCCTCTACGACCTTCTCCGGGTCGTCCCAAAAGGCGGTGGCGAGGACGATGGCCTCGGCCCTCTCTCTGGGGTCCTGGCTCTTGAAGATGCCGCTCCCCACGAAGACGCCGTCTGCGCCGAGCCACATCATGAGGGCGGCGTCGGCCGGCGTCGCTATGCCTCCAGCGGCGAAGGTAACTACCGGCAGCCTGCCCAGCTTAGCCGTGAGCGTAACCAGCTCATAAGGCGCCTGGCACCTCCTGGCGTAGTCCCTTATCCTCTCTTCGTCCCCCACGCGGAGGGCCGCCGCCAGCTCCTCCACGGCGCCGTAGAGGGTCTTGAAGTGCTTTACGGCCTCCGCCACGTTGCCCGTGCCCGCCTCGCCCTTGGATCTAATCATGGAGGCCCCCTCCGAGATCCTACGCAATGCCTCGCACAGCTCTCTGCAACCGTTGACGAAAGGCACCGCGAAAACCCACTTGTTTATGTGGTGTTGCTCGTCCACTGGCGTCAACACCTCAGACTCGTCGATTAGGTCCACGCCTATTTGTTGCAGAACCACAGCCTCGTAGAAATGGCCGATGCGGACCTTCGCAGAAACGGGGATGGTGACGTGGGCCATCACCTCCTCTATGACCTTCACGTCGGCCATCCTCGCCACGCCGCCGGCCTTCCTCACGTCGTAGGGGAGCTTGTCAAGCACCATGACGCCCACCGCTCCGGCGTCCTCCGCAGTCTCTGCCTGTTCCACGTTGGTCACGTCCATGATGACGCCCCGTCTCAACATCGCCGGCAGACCCGTCTTGACGCGCACAGTCCCCACAGCTGCCTCGGGGAGGGGTCTCGGCCAGGTGACCCCCGCCTCCCTCAGCCGGTCCCGTAGCTCAGCCAACCCGTAGAACAAGTCTCTGAGCCTTTCCAGCTCTTTAGAGACCTCTGCAATCATATGCGCCATTATGCTTGTACTTTAAAAAATTTAGTAAAAAACATGTCCCCCCTCCGTTATCACGTCTCTGCGGATGGCGTTGTCTACTCTTTTACTTCACGTGTGTTCTTAATTCCCGGAGAACGTCTCTTATGGACACCATCCCCAGGAGAGTGCCATCTAGGTTCACAACCACTAGGTGTCTAATGTTGTGGTTTATCATCAAGTCGGCCGCCCTAGCCACGTCTTCGTCTGGCCGGATGGAGATTGGGTTGGTGGACATAAACGCCTCCACGGGGGTGGATAGCGGCATCTTCATCGCCAAGGCCTTAACTACGTCGCGTTCCGAGATCACCGCCACCGGCTTCTCGCCCTCGGAGGGGTTCACAACTATCAAAGCTCCCACTCCGTATCTTGCCATTTTCTCAATGACGTCGATCAAGGTGTCGGAGGGATACGCAGTGATGGGCGGCCGTCTGATCAACTCGCCTACCTTCTTCATTCCTCCGGCGGAGGCCACCACACCTTGTCTCCGATCGACTTAAGCGCTTTGTCTTCTATCAAGTCTCTAATTGAGACAACTCCCACGAGTTTGCCGGCGTCGTCCACCACGAGAATGTGACGTGTGCCTTTTTCCCTCATCTTCTTAATGGTGGAGTATATGTCGTCTTCGGCCTTCGCCGTGAGCAAGTCCCCCCTCGTCCCGACCTCTATAGCTTTGGTAGACAGCTGAACGCCCCTGGCCAAGGCGCGGATTACATCCCTCTCTGAGACCACCCCCAGCGGCCTCCACGTTTCGTCCACCACTACGACGAGACCTACGTTGTGAGTAGCCATTAACTTCACGACGTCGAGCAACGTGGCTTCATGCGTCACTGTCAACGGCGGTCGTTTGACAATAGATCCTACCTTGTCCATATCTTAAAGATTAGTACAATTTATAAACATACTTCCGCTAACCCAAGAACTTCCTGTATTTACCGGCGGCGAGCACGTTAGATTCGTTACGCGGCGACCGGAGGAGAGCTTGGTATATGCCGCCACTCCTCTCTTTTATGTCTAGGTAGTCGAGAGCCTCCTCCACTATCTTGACAAGCTCAGGACCTACGTATTTCTCGGCGGTGGCTGGGTCGAAAAACTGCGCGTCGTAGGTCAGCTCAGCTTTAAGAGTCGGCAGGGCCTTCAGCACTGCGTCCAGCTTGTCTTGTTTCGCCAGCTCCACTATGGTGGGGGCGTCGAGGAGAGTCGGCGGCAGACCCATGGCGTACCACGTGGCGGTGTAGACGATAGCCCTCGGCATGTTAACCACCCGGTCGTGGGCCGCCACCGTCCTCCCATACACGGTCCAGCTCACCCTCTCTCTGGTCGACGGGATGAGCCTGGCGACCTCCGCGACCTTATCTGCGTATTTAGACAAGAGGGCTCTGTAGTTGGAGGAGGCCAGGGTAATTACAGTGTCTACCTCGCCGCCGACGTCCAGCCGCAACGTCCGTAGACAACAAGCATTGAGAAGGACCTCTCTCACAAAGCTATACTCGTCATAAGACACGTCGTATCTGACGGCGGACTGCACAGTGACTGTGTTGAAGCCGGCGTACTGCACCGTCTCCATATGCACCAGACGTGGGTTGTTTATACCGCCGCGGAATGGTGGAGACCCCATCCCCAAGATGGGGAGCATCTTAACGCCAAGTCTCTCCTCGACGCGGTGAAGAGACGACAACAGCTTTACAATTGACAAGGCGGAGGCAAGGTGGCCGTACTTCACGGCGGAGTCCGACTTCCCGAGGAAAAGCCTGACGCGCTCCGGCTTTTCCTCCATCCTGGAGATCAAAGAGTCGAGGAGCTCCCCCACCTTCAGTTGCGCAAAGGCGTCTTCTACAAGCGGAATGATCTCCACAGGTTCCCACCTGGTCCCCAGCTCTTCTTCGTAAATCTTCTGTTTACGTAGAAGCAACCTATATACTAGATGTGGCGTGTCTACATCGGCGACCATGGGCAACACGATCCACCTCACCGCCTGCCGCTCCATCAGCTTCACCGAGAAGTAGTTGGCGATGAGAGCCGCCTCCACGGTCAACATGGCTCTTTCAAACTCCTCCAGCTTGGGGTTCGGCATCCTGGGGGTCAAGAAATACCGCTCCCCCAACGGCAACTCAGCCTGGTGGCATTTAGCCACGATCTCCTTAGGCTGGGTATACGGCGTCGTCTTCCCCTCGTAGTCCACCATCACCTCCTCGCAGCCGTATGCCGCGAAGGCCACCAGCGCCTCGTCCACCTCCTCCGCAGACGTGATCTTAACCGTGGCGTCTGGATGCTGTGTGCACATGAGCCTGGGGATCATAAATCTCAGAGATGAGAAGACTTTATAATCATTCATAAATGATATATCATTATAATTATTTCTACGATACGTAGATAAAGAATATATATGACACATATCGAGACGTTTTTATGAAGGCCGCGGTGCTTAGAAGATATAAAGAACCTCTCCAAGTAGAGGAGCTGGCCGTAGAGGCTCCACACGTCGGCGAGATAGCGGTCAAAGTGGCGGCGGCCGGCGTATGCCACTCAGACCTCTACGTGCTTGAAGGAGCCACGCCTGTGCTGCCTCCCCTTGTCCCAGGCCACGAGGCTGTCGGCGTAGTGGAGGAGGTCGGGCCCGGCGTAGATGGGGTGTCGCCAGGGGACTACGTGGTGACTAGCTTCATATGGCCTTGTGGCCATTGTAAAAACTGCGCCTCGGGCAGAGAAAATCTCTGTGAAAACTTCGCCAAGGTCAGGCTCAAGGGCACGCTCCTCGACGGCACCACTAGGCTTAGGGACAGCCGCGGCGAGGAGGTGCGGATTTTCCTTGGCGGGACCTGGGCCGAGAGGGCGGTGATACCGGCCACAGCTGTGGCAAAAATCCCGCATAGACTTGCCAAGCCTGAAATGGCCATGTTGGGATGCGCCTTCCTCACCGCCTACGGCGCCGTGGTCAACACAGGCTCGGCGGGGCCTGGCGACACCGTTGTCGTGATTGGAACCGGCGGCGTGGGGCTTGCGGCGGTGCAGGTGGCAAAGGCGGTGGGGGCCCGCGTCGTGGCTGTGGGCAGAAACCCCGCGAAGCTGGCGGCGGCCAGAGAGATGGGGGCCGAGACCGTGGACGTGCGCAACGGAGACCCCGTCAAGGCGGTGCAGGAGCTTACGGAGGGCCGCGGTGCAGACGTGGTGATAGAGGCTGTGGGCTCCGACGAGACCATACAACAGGCAGTGGATATGGCCGCTCTGGGCGGCCGGGTGGTTTTGGTGGGTCTCATGCCCGTCGGCCACAAGACCCCGCTGGGACTGGCGAGGGTAGTGCGGGGCGGGATAGCGGTGCTGGGTAGCTACGGCGCCAGGCCGCGCGTCGACCTCCCAGCGGTCATAAAGATGGTGGACAGAGGCTTGCTTTCGCCGGAGAGGCTGGCCGGCCCCTTCTACAAGCTGGAGCAGATAAACGAGGCAGTGGAGGCGCTAAGGAGCGGGAGGGCCATAAGGCCTGTGGTAGTTCCTTAGCCACAGCCTCCCCACCACCGCGAAGGGGTGCCACGGCGGCGCTGTGAAGGGCATGTAGGAGTACTCCGCGTGGAACAGCTTCTCCGCCGGCTCCCCGACGAACTGAGCCGCCAAATCCACGTAGGCCCCAACAATGGCTGAATGCCCCACTATCTGCATTCCGAGAAGTCTGCCACCGCCTATCACCGCCTTGACGATTATCTCCCGCGTTTCTTTCATATACCTCGCCTTATCTGTGGACTTTATTACATGGGACGTAGGCGATAGGTCTCTGCGCGCCGCCTCGGCCTCGGTGAGGCCGACCGCGCCGACATAGAGGTCGCCGAACTTCGTCACAGAGGCGCCGGCGATGGGCGGAAACTCAACAGCTCTTTTGTCCAACGCGGCGTTGGTGCCGGCCACGTAGCCCATCTTGTTGGCGTAGGTGGCCAGGGGGATCCACGCCGGCTCCCCCGTCACCTTGTGCACGGCCTCGGCGGCGTCGCCCGCCACGTAGACGCCGGGGGGACCCGCCTCCATGTACTTATTAACGGCGACGGCTCCGGTGGGGCCCAGCTTGGCGCCGGCCCGCAAGGCGAGGTCTACGTTGGGCTTCACGCCGGTGGCGAAGACTACAGCGTCCACCTCGTACCGCCCTGCGTCAGTCACCACACGCTCCACCCTCCCCCCACTGCCCTCAAGCCGTTGCACACGCTCGCCGAAGCGGAGCGCCACCCCCCTAGCCTCCATGTGGCTGGCCAAGAGGCGGCCTATGTCGCCGTCAAGGACCCGCGGCAGAGGCCACCCCCCGCCTTCTATCAACGTGACCTGCTTCCCCATGGCCGCCAAAACGTCGACCATCTCCACGCCTATGTACCCAGCCCCTATTACCGCCACCCGCCGCGCCGCCGACAGCACAGCCTTGACTAACTGCAGATTTGTGACGGTGGGCATCACCACACCCCTCAAGTCTAGGCCCTCCACAGGCGGCGTCCAAAGCCTCGCCCCAGTTGCAATGATCAACGCGTCGTAGTCCACCGCCCCGCCGTGTTCCCCCTCCAGCTTCACACGGCCGTTCTCCACGTCCACAGCCTTCGTCCGGAGGAACACCTCTACGCCGCGCTCCACCTCAAACTCCTCCTTTTCGAAAAGCCATATAGACTCCTCTGCCATGTCGCCTATGGCGTAGGGCAGGGCGCAGGGGGCGTGGGTGATGACGCTCCCCGCCTCCACCAACACCACTCGGCAACTGGGGCAGAGCCGCTTCGCCCTAGAGGCCGCCGTTGCCCCCGCCGCTCCTCCGCCCACTATAACTATTATTCTCATGGAATGTATCTTCCATGTATTTATAAGGATTCTTTAATTATTAATCTGTAACTAAATCCTTAATTATATTTCTATTTGGCAAGGGACCTACAAAAATCTCCGAGGTTCCTAAGTCGGAGAGTTTGGTGGTGCATGAAAGCCGCGGCGCGCCGTTGATAACCATGGCGCAAGCCCCGCAGACTCCCATGCGGCAGGCGTAGCGCATGCTGAGTGTCCCGTCCATTTCTTCTCTCACCTTTATGAGGAGGTCGAGAACTGTGATCCGGGGGTCGTCTACCTCCACTTCGTAAGTCTGGTAGAACTGCCGCCCCGCGGTGCCTCGCCTGACGTGTATCTTGACCTTCATCAGTACCTCCTGGACTCGGGCATCCACCTAGTTACGTTGACCGGCCGTTGTTTAGTCATTACGTTGCCGCCGTATAGGAAGTAGACGCTGTGGACCAGCCACCTCTTGTCGTCGCGGTTCTGGAAGTCCACGCGGTAGTGCGCCCCCCGGCTCTCTTGTCTAAGCAACGCGCCCAGCAGGATGGCCTCGGCGGCCAGAAGCATGCCCTCCAGCTCAAGCACCTCCCGGAGCTCCATGTTGTATATACGGCCTCCGTCGCTGATCCTCACATTATTGATCCTCCCCCGGAGATCTGTCAACTTCTTAAGGGCCTCCACGGAGGCTCTCTCGCTCCTCACGATCCCGCCGCCCCCCTCCATGAGGTTTTGAAGCTCCTTCAAAAGGCCGCGCACAGACTCGCCGCCCCCCTCGCGCCTCAGTAGGCCGTTGATCCGCTCCTCCTCCGCCTTGACGGCCTCCGCCACCAGCCCCCCCGCCGGCCCCCGCCCCTTGGCGTACGCCGCAGCCGCCTCGCCGGCCAGCCTCCCCCACACGGCGCATTCCGCAAGCGAGTTGGACCCCAGGCGGTTCGCGCCGTGGACGCCCGTGGACGCCGCCTCGCCGGCGGCCCACAGCCCCCGGACCCACTGTCCATCTCTGTCGAGGGCCCTCCCCTCTATGTCCGTCATGATGCCCCCCATGAAGTAGTGCACGGCAGGCCTGACAGGTATGACCTCGTTGAAGGGGTCGACCCCGGCGTAGGTCTTTGAGAGCTCCAGGAGGAGGGGGAGCCTCTGCTTGACCCTCTCCGGGTCAAGGTGTCTGATGTCCAGCCCCACGTAACATAGGCCTGAATCGTGGACGAAGCCGCCTCCCTTGAGGCATTCGAAGTATATCGCCCGGGAGACCACGTCCCGCGGCGCCAGCTCCATCCGCTCCGGGGCGTACCGCTTCATAAACCGCTCTCCGTGGCGGTTCACTAGATATGCCCCCTCGGCCCGCGCCGCCTCGCTTATCAAGACGCCAGACGGCACGAGGGCGGTGGGGTGCCACTGCACAAACTCCATATCTCTAAGCGCCAGGCCGGCCCTCATGGCGTAGCCGTACATCTCCCCCGTGTTTAGAAACCCCATGGTGGTGAGGCGGTACATCCTCCCCCCGCCGCCAGTAGCCACCACGCCAGCTGGCGCCGCGAAGCCCCTCAGCTCGCCCCGCCTCATGTCGTACGCCACCACGCCGTGGAAAACGCCTCCCTTGACCACGAGCCGAGTGACTAAATGCTCCTCGTAGAGGTGTATGTTGGAGAACCCCTTTACGTGTTTATAAATAGCAGACATTATGTAGAACCCGGTCTTGTCTTTGGCAAAGACGGTCCTCGGCTTGGACATCCCGCCGAACTGCCTAAGAGAGAAGGTCCCGTCGGGGTCTTTGTTCCACGGCACCCCGATGGAGTCAAGGAAGTGCACCTCCTTAGGCGCCTCGTAGGCCAGGGTGATGGCGGCCTCCTGGTCCACGAGGAAGTCGCCTCCCTTCACTGTGTCGTAGGCGTGGAGCTCGTAGCTGTCGCCCGTCTTGTGGGGGTGCACCACCGCCGCCATGCCGCCTTCGGCCGATATGCTGTGCGACCGGGGCCCAGCCACCTTAGTCACCACGGCCACCGCAGCGCCGCGCGACGCCGCGGCCACGGCCGCGCGGAGTCCAGCAAGACCAGAACCGATAACGATCACGTCGTATTCCAACACATCCATAATAGGATATGTTGCGAAAATTTTTTAAAAGTTTTTGAAATTATTTTAAAGAATTTCAAACGTTAAAAAACTTTCATTAAAGTTTTTCACTCTCTGAAGGCCTCCGGGGCTCCGGCGCCTTAGGCCACTTGACAGTCACCTTTATCCTACTCAAGGCCTTGGCTATCTCCCCCGACATCTCGTAGTCGTAGAGCCGGTTGAACATTATCTTCTGCGCCGCCGGTGACCCAGCGCCATGGACCGACTCTATTAAGAAGCCGACGCTGACGCTAACGTTTTCAAGAAGACGCACAAGTCTAAGCCTCTCCTCGGCGGGGATCTCAGGCACGCCTTGGAGGTATTTCTCTAATAATCCTCTTATTTCCTCGTTTTTGAGATCGAACTCGCTGGGGGCGGTGCCCACTATGCCTCCTGCGATGTCGTGGGCAAGCTTCGAGATCTCGTATGGGAATCTGGCCACGAGGTGTTTTGTGACGTTGGCGTACATGGGGTTCACCCACCAGCCCCCCTCCTTCAGCAACTTACTGCCCTCCCAGCTCGCCGCCAGACCTGCGCTGTACATAGACTCGTTTAGAAAGACCATCTCTGCCAGCTTATCCACCACATTAGGCTTGTTGTCCACGCCTATTGTCTTGGCCAGCTCGTAGGCGGCGCCGATTATGACGTCGCCTAGGCCGGTCTTACAGCCGCCGTACCCCTGGCGGTGGAAGCTGGCGAATATCTCCACCAGCGGACCTGTCCAGCGCCTGTCTTTGTACAAGAAGACCCGGTCCCAGGGCACGAAGACGTTGTTGAATATTATGAGGCCTTCGTGGTGCGCCATGTAGGGGACGCCGTCTATGTCGCCCCCCTCCATCCTCCTGGCGTCGTTTATCTGGCGGCCCACCACCACCACGACGCCGGGGGTGTCCAAGGGTACGGCGAAGCTGACTGCGTAGGCCGCGTCTTGCTCCGTCATGGCCCTCGTGGGGAGTACTATGACTTCGTCTACGGCGGCGATCCCCGTTATGTTGGCCTTGGCGCCGCTGACCACGATCCCATCGTCCCGCTCCTCCACCACCCTGACGTAGGCGTCGGGGTTGGGTTGCTCGCTGGGGCGTAGCGTCCTCACGCCCTTTGCGTCTGTCATGGCCCCCGCTAGCGCCAAGTCCCTCCGCTGCACGTACTCTAGGTACTTCAAAAACCTCTCTCTATACACCCCGTCGCCCCGCTCGGCCATCTTGCCGGTTATTATGTACAGGGTGTTGAGGGCGTCCCACCCCACGCAACGCTGGATGCAGGTACCAGTCTTGTGGCTCAGCCGCCTAAGCAACTTCACCTTGGCCGCCAGATCATGCGGTCCTTGGTGTATGTGAACGAAGCGGTTGACTTCCTCGTTGATGAAGGGACTAAAGGTCCTGGCCAGGTCGCGGGTGTCCTCCTGGAAGGCTGCGTCGAAGGTGGCCTTGAAAGAGAGGACGGAGGGTTTTAGAAATAGGTTCGTGGTTACGTCCGTGACGCGTTTACCCATAACGTAGATCTTGGCGTGTCTCCTCTCTCGGATTCCCTCGATGTACTGTTCGCCAGTTCTTAGCATGAGGGTAGTTTGATTTATCAATTTAAATCTTCTCCCCATTTCATAATTAAATATAATTGTAAAAATAGAAGTTTTGGTTCATTAAGATAAGACTTATAAATTTTTAGAGAGTAGACCGTATGACTAGGTTGGTAGTGGTAAACCCCGCCACCGAGGAAGTGCTGGCCGAACTCCCCCAATCCACCGTCGAGGAGATCAAAGCAACCATAGACAAGGCTTACGACTCCTTTCTCAAGTGGTCTGAAACTCCCCTCAAGATGCGGACTAAGCTACTGATAAAAGCCGCCGAGTTGCTGGAGGCCGCGAGGGAGGAACTAGTGAAGACCCTGGTGGCGGAGTCCGGCAAGCCCATCAAAGACGCCGAAGTTGAGCTAATGCGCACTGTGGGCATCATAAGGGCCAGCGCAGAGGAGGCGCGTTTCGTGTTGCAGGGCTCTGTGCCGCGAGTAGACGCCTATGAGTACCCCCTGGGCAACGAGGAGAGGGTGGTGGTGGAGCTGAGGGAACCCGTCGGCGTGGTGGGCGGCGCCCAGAGCTACAACAACCCCGCCTCCACCTTCGCCCACAAGGTGGCGCCGGTGGTCGCCGCGGGGAACACGGTGATAGTCAAGCCCTCCTCCTACACTCCCCTCACGGCGTTGAAGATGGCGGAGATCTTTAGAAAGGCCGGCTTCCCCGACGGCGTGGTCAACGTGGTGGTGGGAAGCGGCGAGGAGGTGTTCAACGAGCTCATCGACAGCCACAAGGTGGCTGGGATAAGCTTCACCGGGAGCACAGCCGTCGGCCTACAGGTGGCGGCAAAGGCGGCTGGGCGGGGCAAAAAGTTTATGATTGCGCCGGGCGGCTCCGACCCAGCCGTCGTGTTTGAAGACGCCGACCTTGAGGCGGCCGCCGCCACGATAGTGAGGGCCCGGTTTGAAAACGCTGGCCAGAACTGCAACGCCACGAAGCGGGTCTTCGTACACCGCAACGTCTATGACAAGATGGTGAAGCTCATAGTGGAGAAAACCGCCGCGTTGAAGGTGGGCAACCCCATGGACCCCGCCACGGACATGGGGCCCCTCATCTCGGACAAGATGGTGAAGGCCATGGAGAAGGCGGTGGCGGAGGCAAGGGAGAAGGGGGGAAAGGTGCTCATCGGCGGCGAGAGGCTGGGCAGGAGGGGCTTCTTCTACGCCCCCACCGTGGTGGCCTTCGACGGCGACGTGGAGACCTTCGTCCTTAGAGAGGAGGTCTTTGGGCCTGTCCTGCCGGTGGTGCCCTTCGACGCCGAGGAAGAGGCGGTGGCCCTCGCCAACGCCACTAAGTACGGCCTCCAGGCCGCCGTCTACACCAGAGACTACAAGAGGGCCATGAGGGTGGCCAGGGCCATAAAGGCGGGCTCCGTCATGGTCAACGACTCCACCCGTGTGCGGTTCGACGCCCTGCCCTACGGCGGGGTCAAGATGTCGGGCTTGGCGTGGCGCGAGGGCGTGAGGTCGACGATGCTGTACTTTACCGAGCCGAAGTTCTACGTCTGGAGGGTGTAGCATGTCGCGGGAGTTCTACGAGGTGTATAGAAAGTCGCTGGAGGACCCCATCGGCTTCTGGGAGCGGGAAGCGGCGAGGCTGTACTGGAGGGAAAAGTGGGACAAGGCGTACGACGACTCCAACCCGCCCTTCTACCGGTGGTTCGTCGGCGGCAGGACAAACATCGCCTACAACGCCTTAGACGTCCACGTGAAGAGCGGCAGAGGCAACAAGGCGGCGCTTATCTGGGCTACCCCCTACGGCGAGCCGCGGGTCCTGCGGTACCGGGACCTCTACCGCGAAGTGAACCGGCTGTCTATCCTCCTGAGGTCGCTGGGGGTGGGCAAGGGGGATCGGGTGGCCATCTACATGCCTATGATCCCAGAGGCCATGGTGGCGATGCTCGCCGTCAACAGGTTAGGGGCCGTCCACAGCGTCGTGTTTTCAGGATTCGGCGCGCAGGCCCTGGCAGAGAGGATCAAAGACGCCGGCGCCAAGCTGGTTATCACGGCCGACGGCATGCGGCGAAGAGGCAAAATCACGCCGCTTAAGCCCACCGTCGACGAGGCGCTTGACGCCGTGGACGGCGACGTCGCGGTGTTGATGTACCGCCACGTAGGCGCAGAGGTCCCCATGAAGAAGGGCCGTGACCTCCTGTGGCAGGAGGAGATCTCTAAAATCCCACCCAACGCCTACGCGGAGCCTGAGTGGGTGGAGGGCGAGGCGCCGCTCTTCATCCTCTATACCTCAGGGACCACCGGCAAGCCCAAGGGCATAGTCCACCTCCACGGCTCCTACATGGTCTGGATTAGATACGCCTTCAGCCACATGACCGGCGCGGAGCGGGAGTTCCGCGACGACATAGTCTTCTTCTCCACCGCCGACATCGGCTGGATCTCCGGCCACCACTACGGCGTCCACGGGCCGTTGCTAAACGGCCTCACGGTGCTGTGGTACGAAGACGCGCCTGACTACCCCCACCCCGGCGTCTGGTGGGAGATCACAGACACCTACGGCGTGACCCACATCCTCTTCTCCCCCACGGCGTTGCGGCTCTTGATGCGGTACGGCGAGGAGTGGCCCCTCCGCTACAAGCTAGATACCCTTATGGCGCTGTACCCCACCGGCGAGGTCCTCAACGAGGAGGCCTACCACTGGATGGTGAAGTACCTCTGCCGCGGCCGCGAAAACTGCCAGGTGGCCGACGTATGGGGTCAGACCGAGACCGCCTGCTTCATCACGGCGCCGGGCTCCATGAACCTGGGAGGGTTCCGCTACAAATACGGCTCGGTGGGCCTGCCCTACCCCACCCTCCGCATAGCCATACTCAACGACGACGGGAAGGAGCTCCCGCCGGGCGAGAAGGGACACGTGGCCGTGAAGCCGCCCCTCCCGCCCGCCTTCCTCCACACCCTCTGGAGAGACCCAGAACGCTACGTCAAAAGCTACTGGAGCACCTTCCCCGGCTACTACCTCACCGGCGACATAGGCTACGTGGACGAAGAAGGCTACCTCTACGTCCTGGGCCGCTCAGACGACGTGATTAAAATCGCCGGCCATAGGCTGTCCACCAGGGAGGTGGAGGACATACTGACAGCCCATCCAGCCGTGGCGGAGGCGGCGGTAGTTGGCATACCGGACCCAGTACGGGGCGAGGTACTGGGTATCTTCATAGTGCCTAAGATGGACGCCGAAATCACCGAAGAGGAGGTGGCTCAACACATACGCAAAACCCTTGGCCCCGTCGCCGTCATCGGCCGCATCGTTGTCTTGAACAAGCTACCCAAAACCCGCACAGGAAAGGTGATGCGCAGAGTGCTGAGAGCCTACGCCTCAGGCCAACCCCTCGGCGACTTATCCACACTAGAGGAACAGGAGGCGCTGGAAGAGCTCAAAAAGGCACTCGTAAGATAAACCCCAGCCTCCTCTACGCCAACAGATACGTCTAAAAACAAGGCGACGCCGTTGCTGGCGAAACAACGCGTCGAGGCCGTCGACGGCCATAATCCGCGTCGGGAGTCTGCGCTCAACACCCGGCGATGCGTCGCGTATAGGCCCACGTAGCCATCCCCTCGACCGCGTAGGCCAACGCAACACCCCATGTAATCGATTTCTCCATCAGCCACATCCACGGCTTAGGGGGATGTGTACTGCGCACAGAGCTAGGCGGCTGTAGAGTCCGTGGCTAAGACCATGTCAGGTATGCAACAGTTGCATGAAGCGGCGCCTTCCTCGAGCGGCTAGATTTCTATACGTATGCGCTTGGCGGGCGCGGTTGCTAGTCCTCTACCCCCCGGCGGATCCGAGAGCGTCGTCGCAGAGCTCTTTTGCCGTCTTGGCTGTAGATTTCTTGCTCAGACCTCTGGGCACCGTAGTCTTTGGAAAAATCGGCGACCAGTTAGGGCGTAAGACGGCCTCCATTGTGGCTGATGTTGGCAAGCACCCTCGGCAGGCCTGAGTCGGTTCTAGGCTGAAGATGACGACTGCCGAGTTAGCTGTTCACAATCCACGGTCTATCAGGTCAGGTGTGAACAGTCACAACAGTTAACACGTAGCGGTCTTGGCAATACACACGAAACGTTTTGCTTACTTTACAGCTACTAAAAATTTCAATACCCTTGCCCGAGCGACTATTATGCACAACGTTTTTATAGTTGACTGGAGGCAGTCTTGTGGCTGATGCCTCTAGCATTGCTTATGATGCGTTGAAGATGGCGGTGGAGCA
>Ga0315298_1006401_pt1 | contig 16098 bp, 10 predicted proteins | sample WHS_1_MG_FD_203077 | JGI IMG/M metagenome (GOLD analysis project Ga0315298, IMG submission 203077) | Extremophilic microbial mat communities from Washburn Hot Springs, YNP, Wyoming, USA - WHS_1_MG | ecosystem: Environmental > Aquatic > Thermal springs > Hot (42-90C) | place: USA: Wyoming... | reverse complement strand
TTTTCGTTTTTTTCCCTTGACATCAACTGTATGTGTGTTACCATACAGTCATAGAGTGGCCCGAGGGCAGACCCATGCTCAACCTGCGGATCGATCCTCACAGCGGCGTGCCGGTCTACCGGCAGATCATGGACCAGGTCAAGTACTACGGGGCCAGCGGCCTGCTCAAGCCGAACAGCCAGTTGCCATCCATCCGCGAGCTGGCCCTGGCCCTTTCCGTCAACCCCACCACCGTCGTCAAGGCCTACAGCGAACTTCAGCATGAAGGAGTCATCGAGATGCGGCACGGCAAGGGTGCCTTCCTGGTCGACGCCCCCCGGATGAGTGAGGCCCAGCGGCGGCAGGTGCTGCGAAGGATCGCACGGCAACTGGCCGTCGAGGCCATCCAGATGGACGCCCCGACCGAGCTGGTGATTGAGGTGGTGACCGAGGAACTCGACGCTATGCGAGCCACCATTCGTGACGGTGAAGGCAAGGACGAGGACTCTTCCGGCAGGCGAAAGGCTAGATAGCGGGCGTGCCCCGCCGCGCAAGTACTTGTGAGGGTTCCAACATGGCTGACCTGGCGATCGAGATTCGCTCCCTGGGCAAGACCTTCGGCGGCAAGGTCGTGGCCGTCGATGGACTGGACATGGCCGTCCCGCGGGGTGTGGTCTACGGACTGATCGGCCGCAACGGGGCGGGCAAGACAACGACGCTGCGGATCCTGATGGGTCTGTTGCGGCCGGACTGCGGCTTTGCCTACGTTCTGGACACGGACATGCGAGCGGCCGCTCCGCCCCAGCGGGCCCGCGTGGCGTACGTCTCCCAGGGCCAGCAGATCTACTCGTGGATGACCGTGGATGAGCTGGGGCATTACATGGCCCAGTTCTACCCACGGTGGGATCCGGCTCATCTGGGCCGCCTGGCGAAGCGCTTCGAGGTGCCGCGGGACCGGCCGATCGGCGTGATGTCCGGCGGCGAACAGCGCAAATCCGCCATCATCCTGGCCCTGGCCACGCGGGCGGAAGTCCTGTTGCTGGACGAGCCGGCCGGCAGCCTCGACCCGATCGCCCGGCGGCAGCTGGTGGACGAGGTCGTCGACCTGGCGTCCGCGGCCGAGACGACGATTCTGTTCAGCACGCACATCATCACGGACCTGGAACGGGTGGCGGAATACGTGGGCATCATGGACCGCGGGCGGATGCTCAACGAGGGGCGGCTCGAGGACATGCACACCACCACTCGGCGGGTGCAGGTGATCTTCGCGGAGACGGCCCCGCCGGCGGGCTTTGCGATCCCCGGAGCGGTGCGCAGTCACACGGCCGGTCCGGTGATCACGGCCCTGGTGCGGCTGGCGGACGAGAGCCAGCTCGACGAGGTGCGGCGGATCCCCGGGGTGCGGGTAAACGTTTTTCCGCTTGGGCTTGAAGAGGCGTTCATCGACCTGCTCGGTCCGGAGATGTCAGAGGAACTGGCGGAGGTGCAGTCATGACAGCAGTGCCGCCGACGTCGCAAGCGACTCTTTCCAATCGGGTCGTGGGTAACCAGCGGATCCTGCGCGGGCTCTACTGGCAGGAATGGTTCGCGCACGGCTCGGGCCTGCTGATGGTGGTCAGCGCGTGGCTGATCGGCCAATGGGTGTTGTTGATCTTCTTTCATCCGACGTGGGTGCTGATCGGGGGGAGTCTTCTCGGTCTGTGGCTGGGGGCGGCCTTCGCTGGCGCGGACGCACAAGAAGGCGCGGAGGAGTTCGCGCTGGCTTTGCCGCCGCAGCGCGGCGAACGATATCGCGTGCGGCTTATGGTTAGCCTGTCAGTCCTGGTGCTGCTGGTGGGGACAAGCCTGCTGGCGATCAGGCTGGACTGGCCGCAGGCGCTATGGGGCCTAGTCGTCGAAACGGGCTTTACGGAGCCGTGGGTGTGGAACCGCAGCAAGCCGTCGGATGTCACCGAGGCGTTTTACTACGTTCTGGCCGCGGCCTGCCCGCTGGCGGCCTACGGAGTCGCGTTCGGCATGGCTTCCCTGGCTTCGGCCCGCGACCAGGTGGCGGGCGCCGGCCTGTTCGGCGCGCTTTACACCGCCGCGGGCGTTCTGGTCGGCCAGTCGATCGAGGAATGGATCTGGCAGCGGCGCCCACACGAGGCCCATGGCCTTTATTCGTGCGCGATTCTGGGGGGTCTGGCGGTGCTGTATCTGGTGGTGGGTTACTTCGGCTATCGGCGCAAGGACGGGATCACCCGGCCGCGTGGGTCGTACGGTCCGGAATGGCGCTTCGGACTGGCACTGGCCGGCGCACTGCTGCTGATTATGGTCCTGGTGCCGGTGATGCTGGCGTGGGTGTCGCCGTGGTAGTGCTGAGTCCTGAGTGCTGAGGGAAGGCAACAACGGGCACGGCTGAGGTCGGTTGTGGCACAGCAAGGACCCAACTGAAATCGGCTGGCGAGGAGTGGATGCCATGTTAGCAAGCATGATCATCAGGTGGCTCGGGCTGGTGGTTTTGGCGGCGATCGTCGCGGCGGCCCTGATGCTCTGGCGGCGGGCGGTGCGACACCCGCTTTTCCTGCCGGCCGGCAAACGCAAGGCCGGGCCGCTGGAGCGGTGGCGGGTCGCCTGCGGCGTGCTGGGTGCGGCGCTGGTTGTCGCGGTGGCCGTTGGCACCTGGCAGACCGTACGCGCGAGCTACCGGCCGAGTGCCTCGCTGTCCAACGTAACGCTCCGCGTACCGACGCGGCCGCTGGATTTGGGCTCCGTTCTACCGGGGGCGGTTCCGGACTCCGTACGGTTCTTGGCGACCCTGCTGGTGCTGGACGCCCGAGCGTCGGAACTGCGGCCGGTCTACGTAAAAGAGTTCGACCTGCAATGGCCGCGGGATCGCCGCAGCGAGGATGCCTTTCAAGTGGCTGGCCTGCGCGGCCTCTGTGTCATGCGCGTAGACGCTGTGGATCGCGAGTCGGACGATCCGTGCGCAGGCCTCCGCGTGCGAGGCGGGATGGGGATTGCGTGGGAGGGCATCAGCGGATTCGACGGCATGTGGAATACGTTCGATTGCACTGGAGAACGCCCACTGTGTCCCATCGTCAGCCACGTGTTTTCGGGCATGGGGTCCAATCCGCTTTCGGTAACGCCGCATACGCCCGAGCAGTTCAGCGCCGCGCTCGCGATCGTGCCGGTGGCCCAGGAGGATCCGCTCCAGACTGTTTCGATCGACGAGTTTCTGCACTGGCACAAGGCAGACCTGAAGGAGCGCGGCGTGACGTACGGAGAGCCGGTGACGCCGTGGTATGCCTCGGGGGCGCCGGCGGGTGGGGGGAGGCTGGCTAGCCGATTGGGATGGACATCGTGGGTGCTGCTGGCGGCCGCGGCGCTATTGGCCCAGCTGTTCCGGCGGCGCGACTTGGCGACAGCGGGCATGTTGTTGGGGATGGTGCTCTTCATCGCCGGTCTGGACCGGGTAGTCCTGGCGTACGACTTGTCGCGGCTCGAGGATTCCGCCGCGTCGCTGGACGTGCGGTTCGTGGCGGCCAGCCGCGTGCCGGCGACGTTCTTCTACAAGCCAACGGCGGCGCTGCGGGTCGCGCAGCTCTCGGTCCGGCCGGACCTCCCGGCCGAACTGCGCGGGTGGCTGCACGAAGTCCGCCGGCAGGGGCTGAATGCGTACCTGGAGTAGGCGACGCCCCGACCGATTCAGTCTGTGGACTGGCAAATCCGCGCTGAGCAGATGTCGCAGGGGCTGGAGGTGTCGTGGTATTGGCATCTCTTCGCTTTGCGCCGCAACAGGTTGCGGCTCTCCAACCAAGCCCGCCACGGGCTGCACGTAGCATCCAACAATTTCCGCGGTGGGGCCTTGACAGGTATTCGGTGGCCGCTAAGATGCTTCGCCTATGCTGAACGGGCGTGTATGGTTGTCCTGGCGGGTGGAGTTGCCCTAAGTTCTTGGTCAAAAGGAAGTTAAAAAATGGCCAGGGGCGTCTTGACTGGGTTTTGGCGCGTGCTAAGATGTGAAATGCCCTGCATGGCGGTCTGAAACCTGTCGAAGGGGCGGAAGTAACGATCTTTGACAAGTGAACAGTTTGCCGAGTCGAGAGAATGTGCCTTACATTCTTCGACGCAGCATCAGAAGTTTTGAGCTTTTTTGTAAATTCCTCCGCTATCGACCTCGGTAGCGGATGAGTTGACAGGATTAAACTGCAGGGTTTGATCCTGGCTCAGAGTGAACGCTGGCGGCGTGGCTAAGGCATGCAAGTCGAACGGACTCAGGTAAGGGTAACCGAGCCTGGGTGAGTGGCGAACGGGAGCGTAATACATAGGTAACGTACCCTTGGCATGGGAATAACGGCGGGTGGCAACACCCTTTGCGAAAGTGCCGTTAATACCCAATAACGTCGGAGAGTCGCATGACCTTCCGACCAAAGGTGGCGCAAGCTGCCGGCCTCGGAGCGGCTTATGTCCTATCAGGTAGTTGGTGAGGTAATGGCTCACCAAGCCTTCGACGGGTAGCGGGGCTGAGAGGTCGACCCGCCTCATCGGGACTGAGACACTGCCCGGACACCTACGGGTGGCTGCAGCAACGAATATTTGGCAATGGGCGAAAGCCTGACCAAGCGACGCCGCGTGCGGGATGAAGCCCTTCGGGGTGTAAACCGCTGTCAGGGTTAATCAAGCGACCGGTGTGAACAGCGCCGGAAGTTGAGATATCCCAGAGGAAGCCACGGCTAACTCCGTGCCAGCAGCCGCGGTAAGACGGAGGTGGCGAGCGTTACTCGGATTCACTGGGCTTAGAGCGGGTGCAGGCGGCCTGGCAAGTCCGGAGTGAAATACCCTGGCTCAACCGGGGAATTGCTTTGGATACTGCTGGGCTTGAGGCAGGTAGGGGCAAGTGGAACGTTTGGTGTAGCGGTGAAATGCGTAGATATCAAACGGAACGCCGGTGGTGAAGACGGCTTGCTGGACCTGTCCTGACGCTCAGACCCGAAAGCGTGGGGAGCGAACCGGATTAGATACCCGGGTAGTCCACGCCCTAAACGATGCGCACTAGATTCGGGATCCTCTGACGGAATCCGGGTCGATGTGAAAACGTTAAGTGCGCCGCCTGGGGAGTACGGCCGCAAGGCTAAAACTCAAAGGAATTGACGGGGGCTCACACAAGCGGTGGAGCATGTGGATCAATTCGAAGCAACGCGAAGAACCTTACCTGGGTTTGACATGCACGGATGCCGTCCGTGAAAGCGGAGCCGGCTGCTCTTCGGAGTGAAACGTGTACAGGTGCTGCATGGCTGTCGTCAGCTCGTGCGGTGACGTGTTGGGTTAAGTCCTATAACGAGCGAAACCCCTGTCGTTAGTTGCCAGCGGGTCATGCCGGGCACTCTAACGAGACTGCCGGCGTCAAGCCGGAGGAAGGTGGGGACGACGTCAAGTCATCATGGCCTTTATGTCCAGGGCGTCACACGTGCTACAATGGCTGCCACAGAGCGACGCGAAGCCGCAAGGCGGAGCAAATCGATCAAAAGCAGCCTCAGTTCGGATTGTGGTCTGCAACCCGACCACATGAAGCCGGAATCGCTAGTAATCGCGTATCAGCCATGACGCGGTGAATGTGTTCCTGAGCCTTGTACACACCGCCCGTCAAGTCATGGGAGCCGGGAGCACCCGAAGTCCGCTTAGCCAACTGAAAAGGGGCGGCGGCCGACGGTGAGCCTGGTGACTGGGACTAAGTCGTAACAAGGTAGCCGTACGGGAACGTGCGGCTGGATCACCTCCTTTCTAGGGGAATACCTGGAACTTGATTCCTGGCCATTTGCGCACGATCTTTGTGGCGCGCCGGATGGCCGGCCCTTCGGGGCAGAGGAGTCAAGGCGATGTCAGCGCATTCTCAGTCTCGCCGGGCGGTCTTCGGGCCGTCGGGTGAGGCGCGTGGTCGAGGCGACTCGAGCACCCGACAAGGCAAACTGTGAACTTCCAGGCCCTGGCGGCCAAAAGCCGCCAGGGCCTTTCTTATGGGCTGCCAGGTACAGCAAGAGCAGCAGCAGCATGGTGAACCGCAAGAGACGCAAGCATCACTAGAGCAACAACAGCGGCTGCTGTCGAACCGGCAAGACCCTGCGGGTCAACGATGAATGATGAGGAATGAATGATGAAGACAGCCGACCGATGCCGGTTCGCGCGTCTTCTTGGTGTTACAATTTACTGTTGACAACGAGCGATTGACAGCTGGCAGTTGACCGTTAGCAGTGGACCGCTTGCGTCTGGCAGCCTCCGGGGGCGCCCGCGGCGAATTCCGTTTCCTGTGTCTGCACCTGTAGGGTCAGGATCGTGTCCAGTCGCGTGACGTGGAACATCCGGGCGATTCGGTCGCTGACGCGGGCCAGGACCAGTTTGCCGCCCGCCGCACGGGCCTTGCGGTGCAGATTCACCAGCGTCCCCAGAACGTCGCTGGACATGAACCGTACCCCGGACATGTCCAGGACGAGGTTGACCATGTCGTGCTGGTCGACGAGACCATACAGGTCGTCAGCCAAACGGCAGGTGTTGTGATTGTGCAGCACGGCTGGATCCTCGAAACGAATGAGGGCCGTCCCGCCCGCCTGTTCCACTTCAAAGCAGTCGCTGTACCGTATCTTCACTGGCTGCATGACGCAGTCCATCCCCGCTCGTCGGCGTTGCCCTATTGAACGTACAATACCGTTGCCCTGCGGCAAAACGGGCGCTGAGCCATCCCGTCGGGATTATCGGACGGGCGGGCCGCCGGGTGACGCTGGACGGCGGCCACGGGGCTGCTCGTAGCCGACGGCCTCTTCCGTCGGGAGTTCCGCATTGACAGCCGGTCGGCAACAGCCAAGCATAGGCGGACAAGGAGACAGTCACTATGAACCTCTCCGGATCCAAACGGGGGGGCCTCGGGCTGCTTGCCATCTGCCTGCTGGCGGCCGGCACCTGTCGGCAGCAGCCACCCAAGCCGTCGGGAGCGTTGGAAGGTATGGTCCGCGATGCAGCGACCAGCCAACCGATCGTCGGCGGCACGGTCTACCTGGAAAACACCGCCCGATCGGCGGTGACGGGCGCGTCCGGCAGCTATCGCATCGACCGGTGTCCGCCAGAGCAGTACCGCGCGGTGGCCACGGCGGCAGGATACATGCCCCTGGCCGCGCCCGTGACGATCTCCTCGGATGCGGTCGGCACACAGGACTTCCGGCTGTCGCGTCGGCCGGGGGTCTTCCTGGAGGTGGCCAACCCAGTCTCCGGGGACAATCCCCCGTGGAAGTGCCTTCTTTGCGAGCCTCCTGCCGCCGGCCAGGAGGTATGTGATTTCGCCTTCGATACACGGCAGATCCGCGTAACTCAGACGGAAGGCCTCCGTCACGAGTACTCCCGGCACGATCCGTTCAACTGCGACGGCACCCGGATTCTGCTGCTGTCGGTGGCCGCTGGCGACTGGAACGTCTACAACACCGCTGCCGTTCCTTACGATCGGTCCGCAAGCCAGGTAACGAGCATTGATCTCGAGGAGCCGCGATGGGATCCGGCCGATCCGGACCTGGTCTGGGGCAGTCGCGACTTTCGGCTCCTGACGGTCAACGTCCGCACCGGGCAGCAGCACGTCGTGAAGGACTTCTCACAGGATCCGGTCGTCAAGCCGATCCTGGCCGCCAATCCCGACCTGTACCGCATCACGATGAAGGATGAAGGGGAATCTTCCCAGGACAAGCGGTTCTGGGCCTTCCTCGTGCAGGGCACCCAGGACGACTATCGGGTCCGGTACATCCTCACGTGGGATCGGCAGCTGGACCAGGTGCTGGGCCTCTATGCGATCCCCAAGGCCCAGGCGGATATCGACTGGGTCGGAATGTCCGTCAAGGGCAACTGGGTGTTGATCGGTGGGATGGAAGGCAACGCCGGGCCGCTGGCCGGCCTGGTCATGGCTGACAAGGCCCTCACGCAATTCCACAGACTTGACTATACAACCGCCCACTCCGACGTAGGGTTGGACGGCGACGGCAACGAGGTGATCGTGATGCAGAATACCCGGACGGACTACGTGGACCTGCTGCCGATCGACCCGGCGACAAAGCCGATCCTCGAACCCGGCGGGGGCTACTCTGGCACCAACCGCACGCCGCTGCTGCGGCTGTTCTACGACTCGGGCTCGCCGGTCGGCCTGAGCAGCGGCATTCACATTTCCTGCAACGCCCCGGGCTACTGTGTGATCTCCGCCACCGCCGAAACAGGCCAGCCTGAACGCAACTGGCTGGACCGTACGATCGTGCTGGTCCAACTGGATCGTGCCAGGCCGCGTGCCTTCTACCTCGCCAAGGTCTACGGCACCCGCCAGGAGTACTGGGAGGAGACGCAGGCCAGCATGAGCGTCGACGGCCGGCGGGTCGTGTGGGCGACGAACTGGGGGCAGAACCTTGGTACGCAGAAAGTCTGGGTCATGCAGTTGAACCTGCCAGCCGGGTGGCAGGGCATGCTGGGAGACTGACGCGATTGCGTTCCCTCGGCTGCGCCCGGGACAGGCTGTGGCAAGCCGCTTCGGGCTCGCAGCGACCACTCATCTCGCTGCTTGGGCTTCGGACCGACCCCTCTGGCGGAACCGGCCGGCGGCGATAAGATTGGCACGGAGCGCGGTTCATGGTCTTTGTGAACCTCCGTTTTGGAGATAAGGAGGCCCCTCGTGCTACGTCAGGTCATAGTAGTCGCGATCGTTGCCGTATTCGGTGCAGCTAGTGTCGCTGCCGCCGAGCAGACCGCCATGCTCGACGCCACCGCTGACGTGGGTATCACCTCCGTTCGCGGCCGGTGGCTCGAAAGCAACGGCGGCGGACCGTCCACGCCCATCCGCCAGACCCAGAACTGGAGCGGCTTTGAGACCAAGGCGCTGGTCATCACCTTCGACGCCAAGCCGATCCAGGGCTGGCAGATCAAGGAAGCATACCTGCACCTGTACATGGCCAAGGGCGACCTTTACGCCGTTGGTGTGTGCGAGGTGCTGGCGCCATGGCGAGAAGGCCGGGCGATCAACGGTCAGGAGGCAACCGGGGCGGCCTGCTGGCAGTTCGCGCGGACGCCGAAGGACCGCCAGCGGCCCGAGCCTGGCGATGGGTGGGCCTGGCCCGGCAGCGGCATCGCCAGCGTCTCCTGGGCGCACCCGATGGCCCGGTACAGCTACGCAGGCCCCAGCCAGATTCAGAAGGAGAAGGTAGGCTATCCCGGCGAGCCCGAAGACCTCAGGCCGTTCACGCACCTGCGAATCCCCGTCAAAGCGGAGCTGGTCGCCTCGCTGGCGGCCGGTACGTGCTACGGCTTCGCGTTGACCGACGACAAAGGGCAGGTGGCCGAGTCGTACTCGCTGATCGGTCCGGGGTATCCGTACCTGACGAACGACGCGGAAGACCCCTATATCTTCACCAGGGAAATCCAGGACAAGTCGCTCCGGCCGAGGCTCGAAGTGATCGGCGAGAAGGGCGAGAAGGTGACGCTGGCGGCGCCGGGCGAGTTGAAGGTCGCCAACGTCGAGCCCAGCACCTCGACGGTCACGCTGGAGTTCACCGTACCTGATGGAAACTTGCTGGCCTACGAGGTGGTGTACGGCCGGGTGACCGCGAACTCGCCGGAGAAGGTCGTACCTGAAACTCTGCTGCCTCGCTGGGAGATCCCGCTGCCCGCCAAGGCGGGGAGCAGACAGCAGATGCCGATCTGGACGCTGCCACCGGGCCGGTACGTGATTGGCGTCCGCGCCGTGGACGTGGCGGGCAATCGCGGCGAGATCCGGCAGGTGGAGGTAACCGTACCGCCGGCGCCCGAAGCGAGGCTCGCGGCGGTCGAGGCCCAGCCCGCAGGCGGGCCCGCCGTCGCCGATGTGACTGGCGCCGGGGTGTACGTCGTCCCCGATATTGTGAAGGTCGATCCGGTCAGCGGCGCGGTGCTGCGAGCGGGCGATGCCTACCGCATCGACGAGGGCTACGCTCGGCGCAACCCGGTCTGGAGCGCCGTCGGCAATCGCATCAGCCTTCGGGCGGCCGCCAACGAGACGGTCGCGTTTCAGGTCGTTGTGCGGAAGGGTGAAGACCCGCTGAAAGACCTCCGCGTCCAGATGACGGATCTGTCGGGTCCGGCGGGCAAGATCGATGCCGTGTTGAACGTGCAGGTCTTGCGGGCGTGGTATCTCAAAAGCAAGGAGGAGAGGAAAAGACAACTCGGGCCGAACGAGGTCGAGGATACGACAATCCGGCCGGTCGCCTGGCATGCGGATGCGTGCGTGCCGATGAACGAGCCGTTCGTGCAGAAAGTAGATATCCCGGCCGAGGACAACGGCGTTGAGGGGCAGACCAACCAGGCGTTTTGGGTGGACGTGTACGTGCCCAAGACGACGGCGGCCGGCGATTACGCGGGCAAGGTGACGGTAACAGGGGAGGGGCTTGCCCGGCCGGTGGTGCTGGATCTGGCCTTGAAGGTGCTGCCGCTGTCGCTGCCGGACAAGTCGAGCTGGATCATCGAGCTGAACAGCTACGGCGGGTCGGCGGGGCTGGCCGGCGTGGGCGGCGGCGATCCGGCCAAGGCCCGGCAGGCGGAGTGGGAGTTCTACCGCCTGGCCAAGCAGCACCGCCAGATGATCAACGCATTGCCGTACAAGCAGTCCGGTCGGGTCGATGGGGCCGCTCCGAAGGTCGAGATCGAAGGGACGACCGTAAAGATCGTCGATTGGTCGGCGTTCGACGAGTACTACGGCCCGCTGTTGGACGGCTCGCTCTTTACGGCCGAGAAGGGTTACGTCGGTCCCGGGGCCGGCACGCCTATCAGCGAAATGTATCTGGCGTTCCACGAGAACTGGCCGCTGCCGCTGGACAAGTGGTACCTGGACTACGCGAAGCTCAAGACGCGGCTGGATTTCGCGGAGTGGGCGAAGAAGAGCCGGTTGCTGGACGACGCATTCTCCGGGGACTACAAGCGGATGTACGCCGACGTCGCTCGCCAGTTCGCCGAGCACTTGCAGCAGAAAGGCTGGACCGGAACGAGTTACCACGTCTTCGGCAACAACAAGTACTACTTCAAGATTCCGTACTTTGCTTCGCAGCTGACGACAGGCGGCAACGGCACGAGTTTCTGGCTGCTGGATGAACCGGTGGACTATGATGATTACATGGCCAATGCGTTCTTCCTGGGACTGGTCCGGCGCGGCATGACGGCCGCTCAAGCGCCCGGCGTGAAGTTCGCGTATCGTACGGACGTGTCGCAGCCGGAGATGACGCGAGGACTCTGGAACGGCCTCTGCGACCTGTGGGTCTGCGGCGGGGGATCGCTCCGGAGCGGGTACGTAACGACGGCCGTCGTGCGGCAGAAGTGGCTGCCCGGCGAGGAGTTCTGGCATTACGGCGGAGGGCCGAGCCTGTCGGCCGCGCCGGTGAACATGATCCATTCGTTCCTGGCGTCGTGGGCGTCGGGCTCGGCCGGCATGTTGCCGTGGTGGACGACGGACGGCGGCAACAGCTGGACGAAACCGAAGGACGCGGACCTGGCGCTCTTCTACACGGGCCGCAACTACGCCAACAGCGGCAAGGATTATCCCGGCCCGCTGCCTGGATTGCGGATGAAGGTCGCCCGCCGCGCGCAGCAGGATATCGAGTACCTGCACCTGCTGGCAGCGCACAAGGGTTGGGACCGCGCGCTGGTTCGCAAGGCCATCGCGGCGTACGCGGACGATGCGGCCGCGCCGGTGCTGGAGTTCGCAAAGATGACCCCCGAGCAGCAGTTCCAGCTGCGCGAATCGGTGACGGCGACGATCCTGGCGGCGCAGGGCGAGAAATAGCAGGCCGTTGCTGGCGGGGCCATGCTACGAGCACGCGCAATGGAGAACGGCGGTGCTACGGACAGCAAACGCGAAGGTAACGATGGGGCTGATGGTGCTGGCGGCGGCCGGCTGCGCGCAGGTCAGACCGCAGGCTGACTACGGCCGGGCCGCTGAACAGATTCGCCGGCGCGTACCCGCGACGCAGGTCTGTGACCCGTCCGCCGCCCCGATACCATTGCCTGTGCCTGATAGCGCGTCGGGCCTGAGCCTGAATCAGGCGCTACAGTTGGCACTGCTCGCCAATCGGGACTTGCAGGCGTCGTTCGCGGATATCGGCGTCGCCCGGGCGGACCTGGTGCAGTCGGGACTGCTGAAGAACCCGATGCTGGCTCTGTCGGGCATGTTGCCCGAGGGCGGCGGCCGCGCGCGGCTGACTCTGGGGATCGGCCAGGACATCGCCGATCTGTGGCAGATCCCGATTCGCCAGAAGATCGCCCAGGCCGCACTGGATGACGCCGTACTCAGAATCGTCTCGCAGGCCGTCGACCTGGCCGCCGCTGTCAAGCAGGCCTATCACCGCGTCCAGCTCCAGCGCGAGGCGCTCCAGATCGCCCGCGCCAATATCGAAATCGCCCAGCGGTCGAATGACGCGGCCCTCGCGCGGTTCCGCGCCGGACAGGTCGGCAAGATCGACGTGGACCTCGCCCGCGCCTCGCTCTTGCAGGCGAGACTCGCCGTCATCGACATCGAGCGCATGATCAGGGTGAGTCAGGACGAACTCGCCCTGGCCGTCGGGCTGGACCGGTGGCCGGAGGGGGCCGTTCCCCTGGACCCCGCGCCGGCCGTGGCGCCGGCGCCGATCGCCGCCGCAGCGGCCGTGGAGGTCGCGATGGCGGAGCGAACGGATCTGGTGGCGCAAAAGCGCCGCGTGGATGCCGCGGCGGATCGGGTGCGGGAGGAGTGGGCGAAGGTGCTGCCGTCGGTGGAGATCAGTTTCGACATGGAGCGGATGGAAGGCCGGGCGATGCCGGGCCGCAAGATTGCGTATGATGCCCTTGTCGCCTCCGCCAGGCGGGGCCGGCCGACGGTGCCCGAGATCCAGTCCCGCAGCGACCGCCAGCGCCAGAAGCGAATGGAGATCGACGCGATGTTCGGACCGGGGCTGATGCTGCCGCTGCCGATCTTCGACCAGAACCAGGCGCAGATCGCCAAGGCCGCGATTCAGTATGAGCAGGAGGTGAGCCGCTACGAGGGGCTGCTACAGAGAATTGAAAAGGACGTTCGCACGGCGGTCGCCAACTATCAGGCGGCCGCGGAGACGGTTCAGTTTTATCAGGAGCAGCTGATTCCGCATCTGCAATCAAGCCTGGACACGGCGACGGCCTCCTACCGCGCCGGAGAGTCCTCCATCCTGAACGTGATCGAGGCGCAGAGGACGCTGGTCGCTTCCCGGAGCGACCAGAACAGGGCACGGTTGGAACTGCTGCTGGCCGCCGATGAGCTGGAACGGGCGGTCGGCGGGCCGCTGATACTGGAGCGGGCACAAGTCGCGGCCACCCAGGCGACGGACACCAGGCCGGTTGACGATGCGGCGTCCGCTACGCAACCTGCCGCGGCGCCTTAATGCCCGCGCCGCTGCATGCTGCCCTTCGACTTCGCTCGGGGAAGGCTGCTTCGCCCGGCATGACAGCGTCAGACGGAACGCGGTTTTCCGGCTTGGCACGGGCGGAGGTGTTTATGGTGGACGGAGGACTCGGCATGACGGCCCCGCGGACCATGCGGGCAATGTTACTCGATGCACCGCGTCAGCCGCTTCGGCTGCGGCAGGTGCCTGTGCCTCAAGCGTCTGAACAGCAAGTACTTATACGCGTACGGGGTATGCCGGACCGACCTGCATATCGTCGACGGCGATCTGGCCGGGCCGAAACTGCCGCTGATCCTGGGTCACCAGATCGTCGGCGAGGTGGTGGCGGCCGGCTCGCGGGTCGAGCGGTTCCGGACGGGTGCTCGCGTGGGGGTGCCGTGGCTGGGCGGGGCGGACGGCACGTGCCGTTTCTGCCAACGCGGGCAGGAGAACCTTTGCGACAATCCGGTCTTCACGGGCTACACCGTCGACGGTGGTTTCGCGGAGTACGCGGTCGCCGACGCGCAGTTCTGCTTTGCCCTGCCGGACTCCTACGATGACGTGCAGGTCGCACCTCTGCTGTGCGCCGGGCTGATCGGCTACCGCACGTACCGCATGGCCGGCGAGCACGTGGACCGACTGGGCATTTATGGCTTCGGCGCCGCCGCGCACATCGTTGCGCAGGTTGCCGTGTACCAAGGCAAGAAGGTGTACGCGTTCACCCGGCCGGGGGACACGCAGACGCAGGCGTTCGCGCGGAAGCTCGGCGCCGCGTGGGCGGGCGGTTCGGACGTCCTGCCGCCCGAACCGCTGGACGCGGCCCTGGTGTTTGCGCCGGTGGGTTCGCTGATGACGCAGGCCCTTCGGGCGGTGGGCAAGGGCGGCGTGGTGGTTTCCGGCGGCATCCACATGAGCGATATCCCGTCGTTTCCCTATCGCATCCTGTGGGAGGAACGGGTGATGCGTTCGGTGGCGAACCTGACCCGCCGGGACGGGGAGGAACTGCTGGCAATCGCCCCGCGCGTGCCGGTCCAGACTCAGGTGACGGTGTTCGAACTGTCGCAGGCGAACGAGGCCATCGACGCGATCCGGACAGGGAAGTTGGAGGGCGCGGCGGTGCTGAGTATAGGAGACAGGAGACAGTAGACAGGAGAAAGAAGAGAGGCGACAGGTTACAGCCGACAGCCTGACACGCAGACACCGAGACGCGGGGACAACGGCAGGACTGAGGCCTGAGTGCGACAGGGGTCGGGGGCTATTAGCGGCAAAGGCAGCGACGGATGCTTTCGCTCACCCCGCTCCGCCCGTTCGACTGCGCTCAGGGCCCCCCAGGGCAGGCTGCTTCGGGCTCGTTGGGGTGGCTGTGCCGCAGGCGACCCCCTGCCGGCGCACGGGGCTTGACAGTTTACCGAACAGCCTGTACGTTTAAACGAACACTCAGGGCTCGGATATGGCTCGGATGGGACAGACGATCGACCGGCCGGAAGAGGGCGACCTGGGGCGCAGGGTCCGGGCGCTGCGCGAGGGCCGCGGGCTTTCGCTGCGGGCGCTGAGCCGCGCGTCCGGGATAGCCCCGGCAGCGCTATCGCAGATCGAGAACAACCGCAGCTCGCCGTCGGTCAGCACGCTTAAGAGGGTCTTGCAGGCGCTGGGGACGACCCTGGGGGAGTTCTTCGCCTCGCAGGAGGCGGCCGGAGACGATCCCGGCTACGTCATCCGTGCAGGCCGACTCGTCAACGTCGCGAGCGGCGCGGGTTTGAGATATCTGGCGCCGCCGGGCGCCGGGCGGGGCAAGTTGATCCAGATCATGCACGAGGTCTACGAGCGCGGCGCGGACACCGGTCCGAGGCTGTACGTCCACGAGGGCGAGGAGGCCGGTTTCTGTGTGGCCGGGTCCATCGAGGTGACGATCGGCCGGCGGCGAGAGATCCTGCGGCCCGGAGACGCCTACCAGTTTCCGTCGAGCCTGCCGCATCGCTGGCGGAACGTGGGCGCGGGCAAGGCACAGCTGATCTCGGCCTGCACGCCGCCGTCGTTCTGATATACAGAAGGGAAAGGAGTCGAGTATGCCGAGCAGACTGAAGTTCCTGGTAGGCGGGCAGTGGCGCGACACGGGCAGCGGGCAGTACATGCCCGTGTACAACCCGAGCACCGGGGCTGTCATGGCCGAGGCGCCTAAGTGCACGGCCGAAGAGGTGACTGCGGCCGTAGAGGCCGCGGCCGCCGCGTTCCCCCCGTGGCGCGATACGCCGTTGCCGCGGCGGGTGCAGGTGATGTTCCGGTTCAAGGAGCTGATCGAGCGGGAACTCGACGGTCTGGCGACGCTGCTGTCGACCGAGATGGGCAAGAATCTGACCGAGGCACGCGGCGACGTTCTGAAGGCCATCGAGGTGGTGGAGCTGGCCTGCGCGCTGCCGACGACCATGCAGGGCTACAGCCTGATGAACGTCTCGGCCGGGTACGATACGGTTAGCTATCGCGAGCCGCTGGGCGTGTTTGCGGGCATCGCCCCGTTCAATTTCCCCGCGATGATTCCCTTCGGGTGGATGATCCCGCTGGCGATCACCACGGGCAACACGTTCGTTTTGAAAGCCCCGAGCATGGTGCCGCAGACGGGTATCCGAATGGCCGAGCTGCTGGCGGAGGCGGGCCTGCCGCCGGGGGTGCTGAACCTGGTGACCTGCTCGCGAAACGAGGCGGAGATCCTTCT